>MDSZ01255793.1_pt1 | contig 49620 bp, 44 predicted proteins | sample 811201 | NCBI WGS metagenome assembly MDSZ01 (sample SAMN05326647, study PRJNA326480) | marine metagenome | isolation source: seawater | place: Indian Ocean: North | collected 2010 | reverse complement strand
TTTTATAGACCTGATAAAGTTTTAAGACCAAAATTTAAGAAAAAAAATATTTTAAAAATTAACCAAATCACAAAAAACTGTGGTTGGTGTGATGATATTAATAGTTCATTTTATAATAAATATATTAAAATTAACAATTTTCAATCCTTAAATACTAATTATGAGAAGTTGTGGAGAGAAGATAATGCTTATGATATTTTTATTGTCACTTCTCATAATGACAAGCCGACAATAAAAAATAAAGGAAGTGCAATTTTTATACATTGTAATTTTGCTGATAAACGAAAGACAGCAGGTTGTATTTCCCTAGAAAAAAAAAGTTTAATTTTTTTGCTCAAGAATTTAAAAGACAGAATTTATATTAAAATATAAAATTAATAATTTTAAAAATATAAAACTTTACAGATCTAATTAATCGAATTAAAAGTTAATTTTTTTAATATTTTTGGGGTCCACTAATGCCATATTCTTTAATTTCAGTTCTTCTAGGTCTGCTAGGTCTATTATCTGCTTATATAGTTTATTTAAAAGTTAATGCCTCTTCAGAAGGTGAAGGTCGTGTAAAAGAAATTGGTGATGAAATCCACCTAGGTGCAATGGTTTTTATGTCTGCAGAATATAAACGATTATCAATTTTTTGTTTGGTTTGCATAATTGCTCTATATTTTTCCTTAGGTTGGCAAACTGCTTCGGCTTTTTTACTTGGCGCATTGTGTTCTGGTAGTGCTGGTTTCATCGGTATGTACTCTGCTACGAAAGCAAATGTAAGAACAGCTGTTGCCGCAAGAGAAAAAGGAGCATCTGAGGCCTTGAACATTGCTTTTTTTGGTGGTTCAATTATGGGCTTAACAGTTGCAGCTATGGGCCTTTTTGGTGTAGGTATTTTGTTTTATTACTTTGCCGGTAATATTAACACCATTCATGCTATTGAAGGTTTTGCAATGGGTGCTTCGTCAGTTGCATTGTTTTCAAGAGTAGGTGGAGGTATTTTTACAAAAAGTGCTGATGTTGGTGCTGATTTAGTGGGGAAAGTAGAAGCTGGTATTCCTGAGGATGATCCAAGAAACCCTGGAGTTATTGCGGATAATGTTGGTGACAATGTTGGTGATGTTGCCGGGATGGGATCTGACATATTTGAATCATATTGTGGCTCTATGATAGCTTGTATTGCACTAGCAGCTTCGATGACAAGCGCAACAATCTCCAACCTTGGGGGAAATCAGTACATTTTACAATTTATGCCTTTAGCTTTAGCTTCTTTAGGTATAATTTGTTCACTATTGGGTATTTTAACAGTTAAAGCTTTTTCTTCCAAAAGTGCTGAAACAGCTTTGAGATATGGCACTATTGGATCAGCTGTAATATTTGTAATATTATCATATTTCCTTATAAGTTTTATGAAAGTTTCAAGTGGAGTTTGGATTGCTGTACTTGTTGGGTCAGTTGGTGGTATAATAGTTGGATTAGTTACGGAGTATTATACGGGTGGGCAACCAGTTGAAAAAATCGCCAAAGATGGTGAGACTGGTTCGGCCACAGTTTTAATTTCAGGACTAGCAACTGGAATGCAATCAGTAGCAATACCAGTCTTTACTATTGTTTCAATAATTTTTATTTCTAATATATTCGCGGGTCTTTATGGAGTAGGTATTGCTGCGGTTGGCATGTTGAGTACTGTTGGTATTACCATGGCTATAGATGCATATGGCCCAGTTGCTGATAATGCAGGGGGAATTGCAGAAATGTCTGAAATGGGTAAAGAAACAAGGGAGATTACCGATTCACTCGATGAAGTTGGTAATACTACAGCTGCAATCGGTAAAGGTTTTGCAATTAGTGCTGCAGCACTAGCTGCATTGGCATTAATAAGTGCTTACATTGAAAAAATATCAATAAAAGATGAAAGTTTTATTTTAGCAATTAATGATCCTTTGGTATTGTGTGGTATGTTTTTGGGTGGTATTTTTCCTTTCCTTGTAAGTTCAATGACAATGACAGCAGTTGGTGATGCTGCATTTGATATGATCAAAGAAATTAGAAGACAATTTAAAGAAATACCTGGATTATTAGAAGGTAAAGCTAAGCCAGATACCGCTAGATGTGTAGATATTGCAACAAGAGCAGCTTTAAGAAAAATGATAGCACCTGGAGCTTTAGCAGTTTTATCACCTGTTATAATAGGTTTTTTATTAGGTCCTAAAGCTCTTGGTGGAATGTTAGGTGGGGCACTCATTTGTTGTGTTATGATGGCACTTATGATGTCAAACGCTGGTGGTGCATGGGACAATGCTAAAAAGTTTGTTGAAAAAGGAAATTTTGGTGGTAAAGGGTCTGATGTGCATAAAGCTGCAGTTGTTGGAGACACAGTTGGTGATCCACTTAAAGATACATCAGGTCCGTCAATGAATATTTTAATCAATGTTATGGCCATTGTAAGTCTTGTAATCGCACCACTTTTGATATGATAAACAAAACAATAAAAATTGAGCTTAATATTTAATGAAAATTTTAGTAACAGGTGTCGCTGGATTTGTCGGATTTAATATTGCTAAAGAACTAATAAATCGAGGCTATGAAATCGTTGGTATAGATGTTATTAATGACTATTATGATGTTAACTTAAAAAAAAGAAGATTATCAAAATTAAATGACAAAAATTTTACTTTTTGCAAAATAGATATTTCAGATAAAGAAAAAGTTTCAGAAATTTTTAAAAAAGAAAAACCTGACACAATTTTACATCTAGCAGCACAGGCAGGCGTAAGATACTCCTTAATTAATCCTGATCAATATATAAAGAGTAATATAGTTGGCTTTTTTAATATTATTGATCAATGCCGTTTATTAAAAATTAAAAATTTTTATTATGCTTCTTCTTCTTCTGTATATGGAAACAGCGCTAATTATCCATTTGATGAAGAAGACAAGGTAGATGAACCTCTAAATTTATATGCAGTCTCAAAAAAATCTAATGAGGAAATGGCATATGCATACTCGAATTTATACGATATTAATTGCATAGGTCTAAGATTTTTTACAGTTTATGGACCATGGGGTAGACCTGATATGGCTTACTATAAATTTGTAAATAACATAATTTTTGATAAAGAGATAAAAGTTTACGGGAATGGTAAAATGAAACGAGATTTCACTTACATAGATGATGTAGTAAAAGTCGTTATTAATTTGATAGAAAATGCTAAGTTTGAAAAATCTAAAATTTTTAAAAGTAAAATATTTAATATTGGTAACAGCAACCCTGTAGAGCTAAGTTATTTTATTAAAGTAATTGAAGAAGCCATAGGAAAGTCAGCTAGTAAAATTTATTTAGAAATGCAAGATGGAGACATGTCAGTCACATGTGCAAATACAAAAAAATTAAAAGATGAGATCAATTTACTGCCTAATACCAAAATTGAGGAGGGTATTCCTAGATTTGTTACTTGGTTTAAAAATTATTATAAATTAAATTAACTCAACTTTTTTAATAAATTTATAATTGCTGAAAAATCCATTTTACTCATTTTGTGCTCTTTCATTAAATTATATAGTTTAACTGATTGATCAGTCATTGGTGTTTCAATTTTAAAATGTGTCTTAGTGTCTATAGCTATAGATAGATCTTTTAACATTAATTCAGCGCTAAATCCTGGTTTAAAATCATTGTCAGCGGGGCTTTCAGGACCTATATTTGCTACTGGAAAATAATTATTAATTGCCCAAGAAAATGCTGTAGAAGTAGAAACTACTTCAAATAACTTTTGTGTGTTTAAATTTATTTTTTCAGATAAATTTATAGCTTCACTTACACCGGCCATTGTTGTAGCAAGTATCATATTATTACACATTTTTGCTGCTTGACCCATTCCACAATTTCCGCAATAAACTACCTTTGAGCCCATTGTTAGTAGAATATTTTCCACCTTATTTAGAATATTTTGATCTCCACCGACCATAAACGTTAATGTTGCATTTTTAGCACCTATCGTTCCGCCTGAAACAGGTGCATCTAAGAAAAATAAATTAGATTGTTGACAAAATCCATTTATCTCTTGTGCTTCTAATACACTTATTGTTGAACTATCAATGACAATTGTATTTGGATTAAGTAATTTTAAACTCTTTTTTAAAACGTCACTTACTATTTTTCCATCAGGCAACATTGTTATCAAGACGTCAACAACAGGTAATAAGTCTTCAACATTCGAAACAAACTTAAAATTGTAATATTCTTTATTATTAAGAATTTCCCTATTATTATCAAATCCAAATACTTCATAATTATTTTTTGATAAATTAGAAGCCATTTCATAACCCATATTTCCTAGACCAATTACACCAATTTTTGTCATAACTTTATTCTCTCTTTATTTAAAATCTTAGCTAATGTTATCGTTTGTGTTTTAATAATTCTTTTTATTTTTGTTTTATTATTATACATTTCTAATTCTTGTTTTAAACATAAAAGAAAAGGAAACAATTCTAGAGAAAGAGAAGATTTCCATTTCCATAATAAATATTCTAATTCTTCAAAAAAGAATTTTTCAAGAATAAAAAAATCTTTATCTTGTATAGAAAATGAATTTTGTGGACTAAAAAATTTAATCACACTTAAGAATTGATTTGGTATTCGAAACCTTTTAAAGGCATTTTTCCAAATTTCAGCTTCGGTAAGATTCATTCTTTTTTGCGCTACTAAATACAAATTTAATGTATCAATTTCAACGTTTCCAGTAAGATTTACCATAATATTCAACTTTGGATTTCTTTTATACCATGTTCCAAGAAAAACTTTTTTTGGACAATAGTCATTTGCGTATAGATTATCCCAATAAATGATCTCATGTTTTTTAGTGTTTAATTTTTCTGAAAAAAAATTTTTTTGGATACTTTTCTCTACAATATTTTTACCACAGAAGAAAATTGAATTCTTTTTGTCTAAATTAGAGAAAACATCATGCATATAATTACAATTTTTATGCTCAATTTCACATGCATATATTCTTGGAACAAAATAAATAGGCATAGATAACTTTTTAGAAATATTATTTATCAAGTGTGAATGAACAGACCCTTCAGAGGATTTAAGTTCATCAACATCAACTAAGTTTTCAGGAATATCATCTAATAAAACTGCTACATTCTGAGATCCAAACTCAATAAGCTGTTTTAATTTTGAAATTAAAATTTCAAAATCAGTTTTTTCTTTCTTTTTCGTTATATTTACTAAATATTCATTTTGATATTGAAAATCTAAACCTGGTGATATTCCAGCAATTAGTTGAATTTTGTATTCTTTAGCCTTTCGAGCAAATTTTTTAAAACCTCTTATCCAAGATGATGAAAATCTTTTTCTCCACATAAATCTATGAAAAGGATCTTCTTTAGGAGCGTAAAAATAAGTGTTAAAGTTGAAATCGTGTAAAACTTTTAAAATTCTAATTCTTTCATCCCACGAAAGTAACTTTCCGTAAAAACCCTCAATATATCCTGAGTAATGTTTTTTTATGTCATGCATTATTTTATTGTAATAAAATTTATTGAATATGATAATATTAAATTAATTTTAAATGATATGGAATTTTATATGAAATTATTAGCTATTGGTGCGCACCCAGATGACATTGAAATTTTTATGTTAGGATTGCTTTTAGCATGTAAAAATCGAGGTGATGAAATACATACAATTATTGCCACGGACGGATCAAAAGGCAATGTGCTTACTTCTAAGGACCTTAAAAACAAAAGATTAAGAGAAACAAAGAAAGCGCTTCAAGGAATAAGCAATCCTATAATGTTAAATTTCAAAGATGGTAACTTATCATATCAAAAAGAAGTTGAAAAAACTTTAATGAATAATATTAATAATTTAAATCCAGACTTAATTGTAACTCATGCTCCTGAAGATTATCATCCTGATCATAAAGCATTGTCAAATTATGTCACTAATTCTGTAGGTTTTAAATTTCCTACTATATATTGTGATACATTAATGTGTATCGATTTTAAACCAGATTATTATGTTGATATTACTCCTTTTTTTGAAAGAAAAAAAGAAGCTATTATGTGTCATAAAACACAATATCCAGAAAAATTTGTCAAAGCAACAGAGCTAATGAATAGATTCAGAGCTTCCCAATGCAACCAAACTGAAGGAAATTATGCTGAAACTTTTAGAAAATGTGATAGATTTCCTTTTATTGATTTAAGATATTTATTACCTGAGCCACCAAAAATAAAACCTTTTTACACCGGAGAATCTTCTTCGTTTATTTAATAATTTGGAATAAATTGAGCACCTCCTAATAGAGGTGTTTTTACTCCTGTTGTATTAGGAAATGTATAAGGTAACTGATTTAAATTTCTAGCTGTTAAAAAAGCTATTAATTCAGCTTCGATATAGTCTCCTAGAAGGCCAACTTCATTTGATGTTTTAACTGAGAAGTCAAAAGTTTCTTTTAAACGACTAGTTAGATAATTATTATTTTGTCCACCACCAGATATAATTAAATTTAATGGGGTTTTAGGTAATATTTCCATTGCTACTTTAATAGAAATAACAGTCATTTCTGTAAGTGTTGTGATGATGTCAAAATCATTTATTTTGTTATTTCTAATATCACTTAAAATTTTTTCAAAAAAAAGCTTATCAAGAGATTTAGGATATTTTTTTTTTAAAAAAAGGATTATTTATAAATTTGTCTAACAAAATTTGATTTATTGTGCCTTGTCTTGCTAAATTTCCATTCTGATCAAAATTCAAATTTAAATAAGTTTGACAATATTGATCGATTAAAACATTTCCAGGGCCTGTATCAAATCCAATCAAATTATTATAATCATAATAGGTTAAATTTGCTATTCCTCCAATATTTATAAAACAACTAGGCAGATCAACACCTAAACTTTCAAGCAAAAATTTATGATAAATTGGAGCAAGGGGTGCTCCTTGTCCATTATGATTTATATCATTTTTTCTAAAATTAGAAACAACTTTTGTATTTAAAGAATTTGCTAAAAATTGAGAGTCGCCTAATTGAACAGAAATATTTTTTTTGGGGTCATGAAGTAATGTCTGCCCATGGAAACCAATTAAATCTGGTTTTAAATCATTTTTTTTGATCATTCTTTTAACCAGATTAAGATGATCTTTAGTAACTAAATGATTAAGTTTTTCTGTATTTCTAATATCGTCCAAAAACTTTTTTGGATTTCGCGAAGCAATAGCTAGTAATTTAGATGTATTTTTTGAATAATTTTCATAGCAATTGACACCAAACCTTTCTAGAGTGATACCGTTAGATTTAACGAAGGATGCATCAATTCCGTCCATGCTTGTTCCAGACATCAATCCAATTATAAAATAACTTTTTGGAGTCATAAGTTAATTTTCTTTTAATATTTTAGGTGTTATAGTTCTTTATGAAAAAAAGAATACCACCAACAGAAAAAATAAATAACAAAAATCTTTTTATCGATGAAATGAGCATTGATGATGCTTTGAAACTTATGATTGACGATCAATCAAAAGTTATAAAAGTTTTAAAAAAATTAAGACCTGAAATTAATTTTATAATTAAATCAATTTCTAATAAATTAAAAAAAAGTAAAACTGGAAGGATTATATACGTGGGTGCTGGGACATCTGGGAGAATTGCAGTTCAAGATGGTGTAGAATTGTATCCAACTTTTGGGTGGCCAAAAAATAGAATTGATTTTATTATTGCAGGAGGAAAAAGTAGTCTCATTGGATCAGTTGAGAATGCTGAAGATAATATTGATGAAGCAAAAAGGATGTTGAATGAGTTGTGTCCCAATGAAAATGATGTAGTTATTGGTTTGGCAGCGAGTGGAAATACACCATTTACATCTTTTGTTATAAAGGAGGCTTCACTATCTAAGTCCTTAACAATTGGGATAAGTAACAATCCTAAAGGTAGAATTTTAGATTATGCTAATTTAGGTTTAATACTATCAACTGGAAGTGAAATTGTAACTGGTTCTACTAGGTTAAAAGCTGGAACAGCACAAAAAATAACATTAAATTTAATATCGACTATGGTTATGGTCAAGTTCAATAGAGTTAAAAAGGGACAAATGACACATATGATTACTTCTAATCAAAAACTTAAAGATAGGAAATTGAGAATAAGTTCTTTTTTAGGAAGTTTTAATGATTAACTCTGATTTTTTAATTATTTCCGTAATATGTTTTACGGTAACTTTCCTGTTTACATTCCTAATAATTAGAACACAAACGATACATGAAGCATTTACTTTAGATAAGATTAATTCAATTCAAAAAATTCATCAAAAACCAACCATTAGGGTGGGTGGCATCGCAATATTCATTAGCCTATTGATAACATCCTTTATCATTAAAGATGATACAGTAACAAAATTGATCATTTCTTCAATTCCTGTTTTTTTTGCTGGTCTCATTGAGGATATAACAAAGAAAGTTTCACCATTATTAAGATTAATTTTTTCTTTAATTTCTGCTATCTTAGTTGTAATGCTTCTCAACCACACAATCGAGCAAGTAGATATTGAAGTTATTGATAAATTACTATCAATAAAATTTGTATCTGTTTTTTTAACCATTTTAGCAATCTCTACATTTACTAATGGAATGAATATTATCGATGGATTAAATGGTTTAGCTTTGGGAACAAGTTTTTTAATAGCATTAACAATCTTTATTATTTCGTTCAATCACTTTTATTTACCTATAAATTATATTTCCATAGCAATAATAGGGACTACTTTTGGCATATGGTTTTATAATTTTCCTAACGGTAAAATATTTATCGGAGATGGTGGGGCATATCTACTAGGATTTATTTTATCTTATTTAGTGATAATGTGGCCCGAAAAAAATGAGTTTGTAAGTCCTTTTGCTAGTTTGCTATTAATTTTATATCCACTTTATGAACTCGTAAGAAGTTTCATAAGAAGGGCTTTTACAAAAGGTAAATCTATAAGCCAGCCTGATAATTATCACTTTCATAGTTTGGTATTTGATTTTGTAAATATTTCAAAAAAAATAAAAATAAACAAGAATGCGTTTAGTACAATTATCGTACTTTTTCTTCCTATATATTGTTCAGTCTGGGTTTATTTATACTTTGATAATCAAGGGATGCTGAAAGTTGGATGTGTACTTTTCGTCATATTTTATGAAATTATTTTCTTATTTATTAGATATTTAAAGAAAAAGAGCTATTCATTTCTATAAAATTTAAAAAACCTGCCTTTTTTGTTCATTAATTCTTTAAAAGTTCCATTTTCAACTATATTTCCACTTTCAATAACATAAATTTTGTCTACTTTACTTATGAAAGAAAGCTTATGTGCTATTATTATTACGGTAATTTGACCCTTTAATTTTTCAATAGTATTCCATACTCTTCGTTCTGTTTCATTATCCAATGCACTAGTAGCTTCATCTAAAATCAGAACTTCTGGAACTTTCACTAAAGCCCTAGCAAGAGATATTCTTTGTTTTTGACCTCCAGAAAGTCTAGATCCTTGTTCTCCAATCAAAGTATTTATACCCTCAGGTAGTTGATTTACAAAATCAAGTGCTTGAGATTTTTTTAATGCATTATAAATTTCAACATCTTTAATTTTTTCATTTCCAAAAATTATATTATTTTTAATAGTGTCATTTAAAAAAAACATGTCTTGAGACACATATCCAAACTTATTTCTATATTGTTCTGGATTCAGTTTTTTTATATCAATTCCATCAACTTTTATGGAACCAACTTTAGGAAAAATAAAACCCTCTAAAAGATCTACAAAAGTTGATTTTCCTGATCCGGAAGGTCCTACCAATGCAATTGTTTCGCCACGATGTATTGAAAAATTATTAATTGGACCTAATTTGAAATCTTTTTTAATGTAATTTGAATAGTAATATTCAACCTCGTTAAAAATAATTTTATCTTTAAATTCTGTAAAGCCAATTTTTTTTATATTATTATCATATTGGTAATTATTAAGATCCTTTAATGATTTTTCAAAAAAATCTAGGGATGGTGAATGTTTCGAAATTTTGTAATAAGAGTTTTGAGTAACTTTCAAGGCCATGTACATTTTTGACAATGCTACTATAAATATGATTAGTGTAGGAACAGATGGTGATAAAAATATTAATGCAAATACAACAACAACTAATACAAGGGGTTCGAACACTGCATTCAATGTGTGTTCAGCTAAACTCATTTTCAAATTCTTAAATTTGTAATTGGATAATAAATCTCTGAGAAATACAAAAAATCTTTTTTCGCCACTTAAACTTTTTAAAACTCTATAACCTGTTAATGTATAATTTACATGCTCTTGAAATTCAGAGTTGAGTTTTGTAACTTCTGTTCCTAATTTGTTAGCTGTAACATATAATTTTTTCAGAAAAATGTAAAAAAGACATATAAGTAATACAGCACCTATTGTAAGTTGATAAGACAAAAAGAAAACCAAAATCCCAAAAACAAGTAATTCAACAAAACTTGCTGAAAATCTAGAAAGATAATTGATTAACATGCCTAAATATCTAGTTTCTAAGACAATTATATTAGTCAGATTTCCATAATTATTTTTATGCAGAAAATCAACTTTAACATTTAGAAGAGACTTATATAGTAATTTTTTGTGACTGGTCTCAATTTCTAAACGTACCCATTCAGATAAATAGGCACACAAAATTGACAGCATAGCTTTGATAATCAAAATAATAGTAACAAAAGTAAGAATAACAATTGTAGTTATTTTAATATCAAAAAACATGAAAAAAGCATTAAATAAAGACAAAATTTGACCGTTGTTATTTGAAGAAACATTAATTCCGTCTAAAAAAGGAATAATAGATAATACGCTTAAACTAGCTAAAACCCCGTTAATTAATAATAGAATTATTATTAGAGATGTTTGCCACCAATATTTAGGCCATATCATTATTAATAGTCTTTGGAGCATTAAATCTTCTAAAAACGTTAATTAGAGTATTTATATCCGCTAATTTTTAAATAGTCTATATTATGTTTATATTATTAAGTAGGAGTGAGGAGATCTTTGCTAACGTTTGAAAAATTATAAGATGAATTTTTTCTACATTACTGTTAAATGCTTAAGCTTTAGGTTCAAGCTTTCTAGTAGTGTCTTCAATTTTATAAAAAATACGATGTTTAGAAAAAGAATTTGAAAATGGAAAAGTTTAACCGTTTATGCTTATTGATGATTAATCACCTATCAAAATGGAAACAATTATTAATACAAAACTAATAACATTCATTTTAACTTTTTTTAAAAAAATTTATTAAATTTCATTTCAAAATACTAGGTTATTTCATTTTAAATATTTGTTTGAGCTTAAATTCTGCTTAAATTTTAATTTGGATGTTAATATCTCCACATTGCTAGATAATTAAGATCATGTTATTTTTAAACAATAAATTAGGAGTTAAGTTTACACTTACTTTTAAGACTTAAAAATTGAGAGATTTAACTAATGAAACTTTTTTTAAGACAACTAAAAGACTGGAAAGAATTTAAAGAACTGTCAAAAGAAAAAAAAGAGTTTGTTTTTTACTCAGAAGGTGGAAACTATCTTCCTCATTTATTTCCAGTAATTGAGTTGCTTACAAAAAAATTTAATAAAAAAATTGTTTATTTGACATCAAGCCAAGATGATCCTCTTTTGAAATCTGAAAATGCGAACATTAGTTCGTTTTACATTGGTTGTGGAACAATTAGGACTCTGTTATTTGCTAGCTTAAGCGCGAAAATAGTAGTAATGACAATGCCTGACTTGCATTATTCTTATATCAAAAAATCACCAAATGTAAAAAACTATGTTTATTTACATCACTCAATTGTAAGTACCCATATGGTTTATCAAGAAAAGGCATTTGACTATTTTGACACAATTTTTTGTGTTGGAGAACATCACATTAAAGAAATAAGAACAAGAGAAAAAAAGATTGGTCTAAAAAGAAAACGACTCATAAAATTTGGGTATCCAAGATTGGATCAATTAATTAAGGAAGCTGACAGTTATAAATTTTATGATGATGTGAAAAAAATTTTGATTGCACCTTCTTGGGGAAAAAATGGTCTCTTAGAGAGATCAGGTGGAGATTTTATTAGAAAATTATTGGATAATGATTTTGAAGTGATTTTACGTCCTCATCCTCAAACTAGAAAATTTAGACCTGCATTGTTAGAAAAAATAGAAAGTAAATATTTGGAATATCAAAACTTTGAGATTGACGAGGACATGAAATCTAACAGATCTTTATTAGAGGCATTTATTATGATAAGTGATTATTCTGGAGCAGCTCTCGAATTTGCATTTACTTTTAATAAACCAATTATTTTTGTTGACGTACCAAAAAAAATTAATAATAAAAATTATGAAATGCTAAATATAACACCATTAGAGGTTTCTATAAGAAAAGAGATAGGAACAATAATTAGAGAGGATAACTTACCTGATTTGGTAAAAATTTTAACTAATTACCAAAAAAAACAATTCAAAAATAATATTATTCAAGTAAGAAAGAATACGGTGTTTAATTTAGGGAAAAGCGCGTTTATTGGAGCCAAGAATTTAATTGAAATTTCTAATGAAACATAATTTTTGAACTAATACTTTCGCATAAAAAATATTTGTTGCCAATGTGCCTTAAAAAAATGTAATAATATCAATTTAAATTTAGAAAAGGATGCAAATGATCAAGAAAATTAAATACAAATCTATTAATTTTATTTTTCTTGTTTTTTGGTTGATCTTATTTTCTAAATCTGCCTATGCTTATTTGGATATGGGCACATTGACTTTTGTGTTTCAGTTCATTCTTGCCGGTATTGTTGGTGGTCTCATATGGTTAAAACTATATTGGATTAAAGTTAAAAATTTTTTTAGTAAAATCTTTAATTCTACACACAACAATGATAAACATTCTTAATAATATAATTGTATAAAAATACCTGTTTTTTTTATAATATAAAACAAAAATAGTCAATTTTACATTTTGATTTGATGTTAGACAAAAGTGAACATTAATAACATAAAAAAGAAGGTTTAAAAATGTTTCATTTTAAAAGTATTCATCCAATTTTATTTTCAGTTTATCCAGTATTATTTCTAGTTGCTAATAATCCAAATGAAAATATTTACGTCAGTTCTTTTTTAGGTCCGATGCTTTTTAGTTTAGTTTTTTTGTCAATAATATGGTTTATGTCCAGATTAATTATAGGCAAAACTATAAATAAGCGTACTTTATTTACATCTATTATTGTTCTTTTTTTCTTTTCTTACGGTCACTTATATGAAATTTTTAAACATATTTTGATTTGGTTTCATGGCACATGGAAAATATATATTTTTGAAGTTTTTATTGGGCCGAATAAAATTTTACTTCCTTTATTAATATTATTTATCTTGTGGTTAACTTTACAAATACGAAGTTCTATAAAAGATCTTTCCCAAGTAAACAATTTTTTTTCTCTAGTTTCTTTTATAATAACCTCTTTTGTCTTAATCCAAATAAGTATAATTAAATTTGATTTGACAAATACTTTTTCATCTTCAAAAAAAGAAATTCATAATCTAAACCAATTAAAGTCAAAAAGTATTATCAAAAATGATGAAACATACCCTGACATTTATTACATAATTTTAGATTCTTATGCCAATTCGAAAACCCTTGAAGATTTTTATGGAAATGATAATTCTGATTTTCTTAATTTTTTGAGGAAAAAGGGTTTTTTTGTTAATGAAAAATCTTTTAGTAATTATCGAACTACACATATATCAATAGCATCATCTCTAAATATGACATATCTAAATTATCTAAATGATATGATTTCTGAGGATAATCTTGAAAGAAAGATAAATTCAATACGACATATTATCCAAGAAGAGTTAACAAAACAAAATAAGGTAATTTCTTTTTTAAGAGATCATGGTTATATTTTTGTGAACTTTAACTCAGGTATTGGCGCTACTGCTAATATGAATAGCGCTGACAAACAAATTGAATGTGGAAAAGTTGATGAATTTAGTGTTTTATTTTATCGATCAACAATTTTTGGATCTTTTGACAATCATTTACGAAAATTTGGACTTAGTCCTATTACAGGTGATTTAAGGTCCAGAATTCTCTGTCAATTTGATACTTTACCAAAAATTCAAAATCAATTCAAAAAACCAGTTTTTATTCTCAATCATATTCTTGCCCCACACCCACCATTTATATTTGGGCCAAACGGAGAGGATGTTACCAACACTGCTCTAAAATATGACGGGAAAGCAGCCTGGAAAGATAGAACCCATTATCTCGGACAATTATTATTTTTAAATCATAAACTTGAAGAAATTATAAATAAAATTCTTGAGCAAAGCAAAGTTCCACCAATAATAATCGTTCAGGGTGACCATGGTCCTGCGTCTCTTGAAGATATTACCACTCCAACTCCTGAATCTCTTAGAGAAAGAATGGGTATCTTGAACTCTTATTATCTTCCAGATCTAAAAATTGAAAAGCCTTACGATAACCTCTCTCCAGTTAATACCTTTAGATTTATTTTTAATTCTTATTTTGGTACTAATCTACCTTTGCTTGAAGATAAAGCTTATTATTCAGATGCTACAAACGAATATAAGTTTATTGATGTAACTAACATTATAAATAAAAAATCTTTGGAAACTGATTGATTAACTTTTGAAACAAATTAAGTTAATTTATTCAATTAATTTTAATAAGGAAAATTAGATTGGCGTTTTCTATCTCATTTTTATTAATTTTAACTATAATGTCGTTGGACGATATTTCTAAAAAAAAAGTTTTCAAATTTTTATGGCCTTTGATTTTTATGATTTTAAGCTATGGAATAGCATCTAAAGTTTATCAAGATGAATATAGAAAATTTTATTTTTTAATTGAAGATAACATTGGATCTTTGGAAAATTTTTGGAAGATTTTTTTTGAGAAAGGATGGGTTTTTGCTATTTACACAAAATTTGCAAACACACTTAATTTAGGACCTATCTTATACATTATGATACCTTCGTTTGTAAGTTTAATGATTCAAAAAAATTTTTTTTATAAGCATTCTAACTTACCTGTAATAACACTTTTCTTTTTTTTTTCTCACGGTTTTATAGTTAGGGAAAGTGTAACTATAAGGAGTGCTATTGTTGCAAGTATAATCATAATATTAATTAGTAGTTTATGTGAAAAAAAAAATTTAAAGTTTTATATCTATTTATTTATTGCTACTGGTATACATTATTTGGCAATATTAGCTGGACTTTTAATTTTTTTAAAAAAACTTCTTTTTCCTTATAAATATATATTAATAATAATTTTTACTTTTACATGCTCTTTTTTAGGTTTACCAAAGCTAATTTTAACTTTAGTAGGACAAAAATTTTCTATTGTAGATATATATTTAAATTCTTTTTACGCAAACCCTATAACTTTTGATAATCCAAAATTAATCCAACAAATAGGAACGACTTTTTTTCTAATTTTTGTTATAAAAAATTATAGAAGAGAAATAATTGATAATAGTATACTAGTAGTAAGTATTAATGCTTACATCTTATCAACTATTTTATTTATTTTTTTTAAAGATTTTGGAATTTTTGCATTTAGATCGGCTGGAATGTTTTCTGTAGTTGAACCACTAATTATAGTTTTTATATTAACAAAATTATTCAAGAAAAAATCTTCTTGGTTCATTGGTATTATTATTTGTATTTTGATATTTTTAGTAAATTATTTATTGTTAAATAGAAATGCAATTTATAATAATGATAAGAGTAGTGGTAGGCCTTACTCTGAAAGACTTAGATAATAAGTTTTTATTTGACAAATACGTTACGGGCAATTAATAAATCCATTCTGCAATTAAATAATCACTTTGATTTAACAAGATAATAATCTATAGATGTAATAACAATTTTAGGATTTTTAAATGAACTGCGTTATACTTTCCAGAAATGCAAATAAGGATGAACAACACAAGTTTATAGATGAACTTAGAATTAAATTATCTCCATATTACAAATCTATTTTTCTAGAAAAATCTATATTTAAAAATGATAAAATCGACAAAGATAAATTCTTACTTTTCGACGTTAAAAACATAGATAAAAATAACGAATGGTTAACAATAATATATGATGACCAATGTTTTCTTGATACTAAAATTGTTTCTCTAGGAATAAAAAAAATAAATAAAATTAATAGGGATATTTATTCACAAGAACTACATGTGACTTTACCTCTTGGAATTGGAATGACTGCTATTCGCACAAAATTGTTAGGTCAGTTTTTCAAACTTAGTTGTAATGATGTTGATAAATTACTAAAAGATAAACAAAATAGTATTTACTTTGACAATAAACTTGTTGATTTCAACCATAATTACATGTTTGATTCAACAAAAGCTGCGTCTGACATTAATAAATTTAATAAATTGTTAGATAAAAATAATATTACAGTAAATAAAATTACATGGGATCTTGAAGGTTTCAATAATTTAATAAGAGATAATAAAAACATTCGAAACTTCTTTTCTATTAAACTTGATTTTAAAGTTTCTAAAACATTTGATTATTGTTTTGATATCCATGGTAAAGAAGTTAATTATGGTTTCGAAACTCTTCAAGGAGTTATTTTTCCACAATATGTTATGTTTGACGTAACAAATCAATGTAATGCTAAATGTATTCATTGTCCCCAATCGATAGGTTTTGAAGGAGATGACAATCCCACGTTTTTATCAAAATACTTTGTTAAAGATGTAATAGACGAATGTAAAAAATTTGGAACTAAATTCATAAGATTTACAGGTGATGGTGAGCCATTACTTCACAAAGATATATGGGAAATACTGTCATACTCAACAAAAAATACCTCAGCAAATGTTGGATTAACGTCTAATGGATCTGGTCTAAATCAAAAAAATAGAGAAAAATTATTATCAACAAATCTTGATATGATTGATATATCATTAGATGCTGCAACTAAGAGTACTTTTGCAGTAGTAAGGGTTGGACTTGATTTTGAAAAAACTGTTAATAATGTCCTATCACTAATTAAAATGAGAAATGAAACAGGTAGTAAATTAAAAATAATGGTTAGTTTTGTTAAACAGTTTGCAAATGAATTTGAAGCTACAAGATTTAAAAAGTTTTGGACAAATAAAGCTGACCAAGTCTTAATCAGAGATTTAACAACAAACGTTAATATTAATAATGAGGCAAAGATTAACGATAAAGAATTAGACAGATGGGCTTGTCCACACTGGTTCAGAAGAACAGTAATAAATTATGACGGACGCATTAAGGCATGTCCTATTGACTGGAATGCAAAGTTGATATCAGGACATTTATCTGATGGTTTTATAAATAAAAATTGGAATTCTTTTTATTACTACTCTCACCGCATGCAGCATTTAAATAATGATATTGAAGACACCTCTTTATGCAAAACTTGTAGAGATTGGAAAAGTACTCCTTGGTCTATGGGTTATGAAAAAGTTGTTGAGAAATTGGCAATTTAAATGGCTTATCAAAATTTTCTAGTTACAGGCGCAATGGGGTTTATAGGTTCTCATTTTTGTGAATACTTATTAAAAAAAAATGTGAAAGTTATTGGTTTAGATTTGTCCCCAAATTATACAAAGCTTCTTGAATTTGATAACTTTACATTTGTTGGTGACTCAGTAAAAAATTATGATCTTCTAAAATCTTTGATTTTGAAAAGTGACGTGATATGTCACTTTGCAGGTATAGCTTCGCCTGATCAATATGTTAAATTCCCTCTGAAAGTTGTTGATATTACTGCTTTGGCCAGTTTAAGAATCGCTGAAATGTGCAGAGGATTAGGTAAATTATTCTTTTTTACAAGCACTTCTGAAATATATGGTAAAAATATTTCGCTTCCTTTTTCTGAAGATGATGATCGTTTATTAGGCAGTACCGCAACAAATAGATGGTGTTATTCATCTTCCAAAGCAGTTGTTGAACACTACCTACTAGGTGCTAGTCAGTCAAAAGAATTATCATCTATTATAGTTAGATTATTTAATGTGTATGGAAGCAGATTATCAGGTAGAGTTGTAAGTACATTTATAGAAAATGCATTAACTAATAAAGATATCATAATACATGGAGATGGATCACAAACAAGATCATTCACTTTTGTTGAAGATGTAATGGAAGCTTTCTGGCTTTTAATTAATGCTGAACAAGCAAAGAACTCTATATTCAATATTGGAAATACAAAGGAAAATACGATTACACAACTTGCTGAAACAGTAAAAAAATCAGCTAATTCAAAAAGTGAAATTAAATATATTCCACATCAGGAGTTTTATGGAGGAAGCTATGAAGATATACCTAGAAGAACGCCAGATATTTCAAAAATTAAAAATACTGTTAATTGGGAAGCTAAAACCAATCTTGAAGAAGGCATAAATAAAATAATTGAACAAAAAGAATGATTTACATAAATGCTTCACTACAATAAACCCTCTTTTAACAATATTGATTTTCAAAAATTTGAAGATATATTTAAAACTGGTTACGTTACACAGGGTAAATATAAAAAACAACTAGAAGATAAAATCAAAAAATTTACTGGTGCTAAATATGCCTGTGCTGTAAATAATGCAACCTCAGGTCTAACTATAGCAGGCATAGCACTCGATATAAATTCAGATGATATAGTTTGGACAACTTCAATGACATTTGTTGCAACTGCAAATGCTTTTTTATGGCTAGGTGCAAAAGTTAAGTTGATTGATATTTGTAATTTAAATTATTTGTTAGATTTAAATCTTTTAAAATTAGAGCTCAAGAAAGCAAGCATTTCTAATACTTTACCAAAAGCTATAGTTATCGTTCATTTTGGAAAAAGTTTAGTGAATGTGGACGAGATAAATGAGATTTGTTCATTTTATGGTATAAAAATAATTGAAGATGCTAGTCAAGCTTTTGGAGCTGTTGACAATAAAATGAATGTTGTTGGTAATTGTAATTTGGTTGACATCTCAATTTTAAGTTTTCAGGCCTCAAAATCTATTACCTGTGGTGAGGGCGGAATGGTATTAACAAACAATCAAGTATTAGGTAAAAAAATAAACATTATTCAAAATCAAGGAATTGATAAAACAAATACAATAGAAAATGAGCCGTGGAGAAATGAAATGGAGCTCAATGGTTTTAACTTTAAGATATCAGAATTTCAGTGCGCAATTGCCATAGATCAGTTTTCTGATTTAGAATTTTTTTTGAAAAAAAGAGCTTCTTTGTCACAATTGTATTTATCTAACCTTAAGAACTTACCATTATATTTCCAAGGTTTAGGTGATGAAAAAATATCATCTAATCATTTAATGTTAATTTCAATGGACTTCCAAAAACTGAAATTAAAAAAAATAGATTTTTATAATTATATGTTAAAAAACAATGTTAAATTATATTCACATTACCTACCTTTGCACATGCATAAAAATCTAGAAAATGTCTTGACGAATTTAACTTCATTAACACAATCTGAAATATTTTATAGAAACACATTTTCTTTTCCTTTGCACGTTGATATTTGTGAAAAAGATGTTAACTACGTTACTGATCTAGTAAAGTCATACTTTAGGTAATTGGGGGTATATATTATGAGAAATAATGTGAAAATTGGAGACTTAGATGTTGGAGATGAAGCTCCAATTAGGCTTATTGCTGAATTAGGTGTTAATCATTTAGGTGACTATGGTAGAATGATAGAGATGATTGATGCTGCTATAGAATCAGGAGCAGACCTTTTAAAATTTCAAACTTATAAAGCTGATCTAAGATATGATTCAATCAAAAACCCTAAAGGAAAGGAATTTATTAAGTTATTAGCAAAATGGCAATTTGACGAAAAAACTGAAGAAAAAATCTGGGATTATGCTAATTCAAAAGGAGGAAAAATATTTACTTCCCCATTTGATGAAAGTAGTGTGATCCTTGGTGAAAGGTTTGGTAGTTTAGCTTACAAAGTCGCCGCTTTCGAAATTGTTAATACAAAATTACTTACAGCCATATCAAATACTGGGAAACCAGTTGTAATAAGTAGAGGTATGGCAACTATGAAAGAAACAAAAATTGCAGTTGATTTGTTTCAGAAAAAAAATGTAGATGTAATCTTATTGCACTGTATTTCCTCTTATCCTACTATGCATAATGATAGTAACTTGTGGATGATACACACTTTAAGGGAAAAGTTTAATATTCCTATAGGTCATTCAGACCATACAAGAGGAGTTGATATTCCAATGTTAGCGGTAGCTGCAGGAGCAAGAATTATTGAAAAACATTTTACTATAAATCCAAAACTTCGTGAATCAGACAATCCATTCTCAATCACCCCCGATGAATTAAGAACAATGAGATTTAATGTTGATAATGTAGATCGATATATGGGACAAAAAGAGATTTCTTTTATAGATGCGGAAAAATATATGTCAGATTTCAGGCGTTATTCATAAGCAAATTTGTAATGCTTTTTTTTAGAACAAGAGCAGAAGGAAAATATGGCTGGGGAAACTTAGCAAGATTGTCTTGGATAGCTAAATATTTCAATGAAAATGAAAACACTCGGTGTTATTTTATAATTGAGGGAGGTGAAAAGAGCAAAAAATACATTAAAGATTTGGGATTTGAAATATTAATTTGCAAAAAAAATATTTCAATAAATGAAGAGATAAAGTTATTAAAAAATTTTAATTTCAAAATTAATATTATAGTTGAAATGTTAGATTTTTACTATGAGCACCAATTAAACTATCGTAATCAAAATTTCAATGTTGTAATATTAGATGATTTGCTAGAGCAAAGATACTGCTCTAATGTGATTATTTGTGGGCAAGAGCACACTTATCAAAAACCTGAAATAATTAAAGAAAAATATACAAAATTTTATTATGGATATGACTACTTCCCAATGAATCCTTTATTGAAAATAAGTTATAAAAGTTTTGAGAAGAAAATTAATCACAAAAAAAATATAGGTGTTTTTTTAGGAGGGGTCCCATATTCAATAGCACTTTTAAAAATTGCAAAATCCTTAATGGATTTTGAAAGTTTTCTAGATATAAATTTTGTAATTGGTTATGGTAAATGTTCATTTTTGAAAGAACAAATAAATAAGTTTCTTCCTGAGGCTAATATTTATGACACAGTAAATGTTAAAGAATATCTCTCAAATTTAGATTATGCTATAGTTGGGGGTGGTTATTCAAAAATTGAAGCCTACCTATACAAGATACCATCGATCATAGTTTCTACACAATACCATCAAATACCACTTGCCGAAACTTTCAGTATAAAAACTAATCAACAGCATTTAGGGCATGTTTATTACTTAAATAACAAATCTATTTCTGCACATATTTCTGAGTTGGTAATTAATAATTCAAAAAATATAAATTATAATCTACTTAAAAAATTGGATAATAGTTTTGAAAAAACAGTCAATATTATTAAAAAGGAATTAAGATTATAAATTTAAAAAAAAATGAAGTTACTGCAGTAATCACTGCTCGAATGGGGTCTTCAAGGCTTCATAAAAAAATGGTAAGAAATATTGGAAATTATTCTTTAATTACTTATTTCATTAAGTCTCTTAAAACAGTTCCATTAATTGATAATATAATATTGGCTACAACAGTTAATAAAGAAGACGTGGATTTATGTTTAATAGCAAAACAGATGAAGGTTGATTTTTATAGAGGTAGTCAAAATAATGTACTTGATAGAATTGATAATGCAATATCTACTATTGCGCCTAATACTTCAGTTGTTGTAAGAGCATGTGCAGATAACCCCTTAATTGATTCAAAGATTTTAAATCAAATTATTGAAGAAACAATGAATAAAAATCATCTGGTTACTCCTTTTGAACTAAATTCTTGTCCTTTTGGTATTGGTTTAGCAGTGTTTCCTAGGTTTGAAATAAAAAAAATCAAGAAAAAAACTAAAAATCCAGTTTATTTAGAACATGTTGAAAATTATTTGATTGAAAAAGAAAATTTTTCATTTTTCCATAAATATAACAATTATATAAGTCATTACTTTTACCTAACTGTAGATTTTGAAGAAGACTTGCATAGATGTAATTATTTCTTAAAGTCTTTTAATTTAAGTAATAGAAATGTATATAAAAATGTGAAAATCAGTGTTAAAGAAGAGGTTTGTTTTATTACATTTGAGAAGAAATGGTTATATTTTGAAAAATATTTAAATCAATTAAAAATAAAATTATTTATTTTCAAAAATAATGAAAGCTTAAATAATAACATACCACACTTTGATTTAAGTAGAACTTTATTTACAGATAATAATATCATTTTTAAAAAAATAAAAAATCAAAATAAAAAAGTATATTTTTGTGATTTAAAAAATTTATATTTAAAAAAAAAGTGGGTAAATAACACAACTATTTATCTTCAAGAAGAAATTAAAGATGAAAAAGAAAACCTCTTTTATGAATATAATCATAACCTAAAAAATTTAGCCCAATTTATATTTATTTTAAGATTTCTAAGATTTGGTTTTATAAGAAAAAATTTGTTTGCTGATTATTGGTCATCGTCTTCTAAGACTGAGTCAGGAAAAAATTATGGTTTTGAAAATTTTGAACAAGTATGCTGTCCTCAAAGAATAATTTTTGAAGCACCAAATGTAAGTAGTGAAAAATTCAGTAACTTAAATAAATTGATATCGATTATTATGAAAGTTCTCAATCAGATATATAAAAAAAACATAATTAAACACAAGATTTGTTTTAAAGGTAATTCAGTAACTTGTTTGCAATTAGAAAACATAAAAATATTAAATCATAACAAAATTAATCATTTTAGAGATCTGATAATTAATAAAAATTCAATTGAAAATTTGTTATACATTTTAGAAATTATGAAAGAGAATAAAAATTCTTGGATAATGATTTGGATATGTTTTAAGTGGCAAGGTAAAGAATTGAATAATTATAGACTTAAAAATAGTAAGTTATTTGTATGAATACAATAGCTATTTTACAACCACACTTTCTTCCTTGGTTAGGTTATTTTGATCTAATTAAAAGGGTAGATGGTTTTGTATATCTTGATGATGTCCAGTATATTAGTAGAGAATGGAAAAATCGAAATAGAATTAGAAAAACTCCAAAATCTAATGAAACTAGTTGGCTTTCTGTTCCAGTTGATAGAAAAGCGACAAGTAAAAAAATAAAAGATGTAACCATAAACAAAGAGACTAATTGGACAAATGATCATTTGCAAAAGATTAGAAATAGTTATTTACATTCACCTCAGTTTGAAACATTTTTTCCAATAATTACAAACTTGTATCAAACCATGGAAACATTTGATAGTCTTTCAAAATTAAATAAATTTATTATAAATGAACTCTGTAAATATATTGGTGTAAAAACAAAATTTATAGATTCTTCGACTTTAAATACAGCTGGTATAAAGGACGAAAAACTTTTAAATATTTGTCTTAAATTAAATGCTAAAACATTAATAGCAAACAATAAGACTGCAGAGTATACAAATAAAGAAAATTTTTTAAAAAAAGATGTACATTTTATTACACAAGATTTCGTGCATCCAAATTATATTCAGTATAACAAAAATCAAAGGGTTACTTTTATGCCATTTTTAAGTATTATCGATGTTTGTTTTAATGTTTCACAAAGTAATATCAAACCACTTCTTAGCAACTAAAAAAATTATGGATACTTATATTATATGCTCTAAAAGATGGGGGTCCCGAGTGGATAAACAGAAAAGTTCCCCTGCATTTTTAGAATCATCAATTGAAAATAATTTGTCAACAGTTGACTTGATAATTAGAACAATGGATTTCTCAATACCAAATGTTTATCTTATTGGTGGCTACCATATTGAAAAATTAGTAGATAGATTTAGTGGTTTAAAGTTCATTTACGAGGAGAAATGGAAATCAAAAAGCTGGAATTTTTGTGAAGATATTTTGTCTAAAACAAACAAAGAAGAAGTTTTATTTATTTCAAGTGAAATAATTTTTAATAAAAAAATTGTTGAGAAGTTAAAGACCAATATAAAGAAAAAAAAATCTTTTATTTGTTCTGTTGATTATAAAAATATTGATCAATTAGAAAAAAAACATTTTGCGTACTCATCAAAAAATCAATCAGAAAATTTTGCAGGCATTATCTACTTTTCTAATAAATATAATCAAAATTTTAAAAAACTATCTGATTATATCAATCATATAAATTTTTCAGAGCTTCATATTTTATCTAATATAACAAAAAACAATATTTTGTGTGATATTAATATTCTTAAACTTAACAATTGTTGGGAAACAATTTTTAAAGACAGAGCCTTGGCCAAAAGTATTCTTGGAACGAAGGCTGAAACTTTGCAACGTTTGAGACCTCTAGTAAAAGAGTCATCTATTTTACCATGTTTGATGTTTTCTGTTTTAGACTGGAAAATTAATAAAGATCAATTATTAAATAAGATAGTAAATTTTACTGATAGTAAAAATATCATTCTCAGAAGCAGTTCAGGTATAGAGGATAGCTGGAATGAGTCACATGCTGGTGCTTTTGATAGTATTCTCAATATTTTAAAAGATGACAAAACTAGAGTTATTGGAGCAATTAATGAAGTAATTAAAGGTTATAAAAAATCAAGACAATTTAATGAAAAATGGCAGATTTTAATACAACCACAACAAGAAGATGTTAAAATTAGTGGTGTTGCTTTCACAAGTTCAGTTTCGTCAGGTGCACCATACATTGAAATTTACTATGATGACCTCACAAATTCTACTGATTCAATTACAAGCGGAACTGGCAAAAATACTAAATCTAGTGTTTTATTTAAAAAATTTGCAAATAATATTTCTAAAGGATGGAAAAAAAACCTAGTATCTGCTTTTTTAGAAATTGAACGAATAGTTTCTTATGACAAGTTGGACATTGAATTTTGCATTCCTAGCAATGGTTTGCCAATTATTTTTCAAGTAAGGCCTATCACAGGAATTATTGAACAATCTGATAAAATTAATGAATTAGAAAATAGAATAATTGATTTAAATAATTTTTATAAAAATCTTTCTCTTAATAACACCCTAAAAACCCAGTTGATATTAAGTAACACTTCAGATTGGAACCCTGCTGAGATGATAGGTGAAAATATTGCCTTTCTTGAAAAAAGCTTATACGAATATTTAATTACAAATGACACATGGTCAAAAAGTAGAAAACTTTTAGGTTATAATTTTGACCACAATAGTTTTGATTTAATGGTTGTTATGGGTAATAACCCATTTATTAATGTGAACAAATCCATTAATTCTCTAATTCCTAATAATATAAATTATAAACTTAAATTAGAAATTTTAAAAAGTTCTCTTAATTTCTTAAGAAAAAATCGTCATAAGCATAGTGAAATAGAATTTGACGTAATTCCTAATTGTTATTTTCCAAACTTTGAAGATCATTGGAGGCATATATTCATAAAAAATTCATTTTGTAAGGAAGAGCATGATAATATTGTAAGATCTTATAAAAATCATACTTTAGAAATAATTAAAAATGTTGATACATTTAAAATTCAATTTAATGATAACATCGATAAACTCAATACAAATTTCCAAATATATCAATTAGCAAAAAATAAAACTTATTTTCTGCATACATTGTTGAATATTACAAAAACTGATGGGGTGCTACCTTTTGCAATTGCAGCTAGATTGGGTTTCATTTCTTTACAATGGATAAAAAGTATTGAAAAAAACTGTAAAAATGGAAACACATTAGTAACAGAATTTCTTAGTAATATCCCAAACATTGCAACTAACATTACAAAAAGTTTAGGTGCATCAAAATTTGATATTAGTAAACAAAAGACTTTCCTAGAGAATTATGGTTTTTTGCGTCCAAACAGTTATAATTTATTGTCAGACGATTACTTTATTTTAGCTGAACAAGGTATGTTGTTTAATAGAAAATATAAAGCTTATAGCAAAAAAATAAATAATATACCTTACATTGATCTAAGTTTTGTTGAAAAAAAAGAAATTTTTAAAAAAATGGAAACTCCAATCAAAACTCTACTACAAAAATTTAAAATTCAGATTTGTGAAAAAAAACTGATAAAATTTTTAGTTTTAGGAATTTTTTCCAGAGAATATATGAAATTTGCATTCATGAGACATGTTTGGGCTATAATAGAAACCATAAAAAAATTCGCAATAGAAAAAAAAATTAATCTAGCTGATGCAAAATTTATAAAAATTGAAGAATATCTTGATTTTAGTAAGAATTTTTTTGGTGAAGCAGAGTTACAAGCTCTTATGGCTCAATCAAGACTAAGACAAAAAAGATTTGAACAAAATAAAAAAATTAAATTACCTGAAGTAATTATATCTTCTAATGATTTTTATTCCTTTTACGATAATGCACATAAAGGGTATTTTATTTCATCTCATAAAATTAAGGGCAAAATTGTTGATTATAGTAGAGTTAAAACACAAGATGACTTAAAAGGTAAAATCATTAAAATAGAATCAGCTGATCCTGGGTTTGACTGGATATTTTCTAAGGGTATACTTGCATTTATAACTTGTCATGGTGGATTAGGTTCACATATGGCGATAAGAGCAAGCGAATTTGATATGCCTGCTGTGATAGGGTGTGGCGGAAAGCAATTCAAGAAATTTGAGCATGGTAGTATCATAGAATTAGATTGCAATAATAAGAGTATCGGTTTCTTCTAATGACTATTTTATTAACTATGAGAGAAGATATAAAAACTATCAATGGAGAACATTTAGATTCTATAAGTAAAAATTGGATATTCTTTCTAAATGACCATAAGGTTGATTATTTACTTTGTCCTAATCTATTACAAATGTCAAAGATGTATATTGAAAAATTCAAGATTTCCAAGATTGTTTTAACAGGTGGTGGTGAAGTCCTAGAAGATTTAAATGATAATGAAACCAATAGGCAAACAATTGAAAATTATTTAATAAAGATGTCGATTTTAAAAACCATCCCTTTATTTGGAATTTGTCGTGGCATGCAAGCTATAAATAATTATTTTGGAGGCAAAAAAAAAAATAATTAAGGGACATGCTGGTTCTATTCACAAAATATCACTTAAAAATAAGGAGAAAACTTTTTATACAACATATTCTGTAAATTCTTATCATGATGAAGGTATTGCTTTAGATGAATTAGGTAAAGGTTTAGAAGCGACTGCATTATCTGAAGAAAACTTAGTTGAAGCTTTTTCTCACAAAAAATTTTCTATTTTTGGTCAAATGTGGCATCCAGAAAGGAATACACCAGATAGAGAGACAAACGAAATTTTCCTTGATTTTCTAAAAGTCAATATTAAAAGATAATTTTAAAGGAGAAGTTAATGGAAATAGTACTTTTATGTGCTGGAAGAGGAAGTCGTCTTGGAAACATAACTGAAAAAAAACCAAAAGCCATGACTGAAGTTCATGGTATTCCAATAATAAAAAATACAATAGGTATCCTTAAGAAATTGAAAATTTTTAATATTAAAATTATTTTAGGGTATGAACATACTAAATTTCCAGAACTTGAAGGTGTGAAGAAAATAATTAATAAAGAATGGAATTTAACAAATATGGTTGGTTCATATATCTTGTCTGTTAATAAAGACTCTTTCCAAGACACGTTATTTATTTACGGAGACATAATTGTAAATAAAAATGTATTGAGCAATTATATAACTACTTTAAATAAGAATTGTGGATCTATTTTAATTGATGATAATTGGTATGATTACTGGTCTGTTAGATCATCTAAGCCACTTGATGATGCAGAAACTTGTGTTGTTGATGAAAATGACAATTTAATAGAATTAGGTAAAAAAATTGATAAAAATAATATTCCAAATTTTCAATACATTGGTGTAGGTTTTTTTCCTTCAACTTTTCAAAAAAAAATTCATGAAGAATGGACTTCTAAATTATGTTTAACTCCTGAAGGCAGGAATTTTTATATGACTGATATGATCAATAAACTCATAAAAGATAAATATCAATTTTTGGTTCACAAAATACACGGTCAATGGCTTGAAATAGATACTGAAGCAGATCTGAATTTAGCTTTTGAACTTTCAAAAAAAACCAATGAAGATGAACTTTTGGTTTTAAGATAAATTATGTCTTATATCATACTTTTTATAATTATTATTTTAGTCTTAGAAATATTCTTATTCAAATTTCTTTTAAAAGTTAGAAATAATTTTCAATGGTTAATTGTTAAAGGTTTAGATGATAAAATCAATTATGATCAAGAATTATTTGAAAAATTTAAAAAACACTCATTTTCATCTAGTCTGGGATGGGAACCAAGGGCAGGAACAAAAGGCCGTGATATATTAAATGGCAAAGAAATTAAATATGAAATAGGAAATTTTGGACAAAGGAAGTGTCCTTCTGATGGGGAAAAAATATTAAAACGTCAAATATTAATTTTAGGTGACTCATTTGCTTTTGGAAGACAAATTGACTCTAAATATACAATTTCAAATTTATTAAATTTAAATAGTTCAATCAAAGCTTATAATTTTGGCGTAGGAAATTATGGATTAGACCAAGCATTTTTGAGGTTAAAAAAAATATATAACAATCTAAAACCAAACTATGTTATTTTTATAATTGTACCTGAAACAATATGTAGAATTCAGTCTTCATGGAAACATTTTTATGAATACGGTAATATTTTAGCTTTTAAACCTAGATTTGTAGAGTGTTCAAAATCTGCAGATTTAATGCTCATGAAAAATCCTTTACAATTTGTAGAAAAGGAGAATTTTGAGAAGGCTGTAAATATTTGTAAAAAAAATGACAAATTTTATCTTACAAAATTTAAAAAAGATTTAATAAAGAGGCCCTATGTAGTAAACATTTTTAAAAATAAATGTATCGCATTTAATCTTATTTTATCCTTTTATTTTAACAAACTAAAAAAAAAATCTGATTCTTGTTGGCAACAAAGTAAATTTCAAGACTATATTCTGAAAAAAAATGCAAAAATTACTGATTTAGAGTACAAGAATACCAATAGTAAAAATTTATTAACAAAACTTATAAATGAAATTAACAAATATTGCTTAGAAAGAGACATTGTTCCAATAATATCATTTATCCCTCAGTATCACGATCTAAATAATAAGAATTTACGATTACAGAACTATTCAAAATTTATTTTAGATTTACAAAATGTAGGTTCAATTAGAATAATTGATTTTAAAAAAATATTTGAAAATTTTAATTCTCCTATCGATAACCTCTATTTAAATAAAGTTGGTGGAACACATTTAAGTAAAGTTGGTAATGAAGTTGTAAGTAAGGTTTTAAATAAGGAGATTTTAGAAATTATGAGAAAAAAACAATGAAACAAATTTTTTTAACTGGGACAATGAGAACCGGGGGATCATTATTGATTAATCTTTTGTCAATACATTCAAAAGTTGTAATAATTAATGAGAGATTACATTTCTTTAGATTTATGTATGAAAAATATAATCCAATTAATTGTAAAAATTTAGATTTACTTTTAATAGATTACTATATGAGAGTTAAATACAGAAATAATATCATTATAGATAGGGAAGGCTTATATAAAAAAATTAATGACTTAGGAATTTCCTATAAAACTATTTACGAAGTTCTTATAAATGATTTAGTAAAAGATCAAGCGAAAGACATTATTGGTGAATATACTGCACTAAGATGGGATAATATTAAAGATTTATTTAAAATTATACCCAATTCAAAAGCAATTCATGTTATTAGAGATCCTAGAGCAGTTTTAAGTTCTTGGAAAAAACTTAGTTCTATACCAAATAATGCTTATCTAAATTGTATATTTAATTGGTTAGAGTCTGCTAGATATATTTTTGAAAATTATAACAAACTCAATGAAAATCAATACAAATTTGTTATTTATGAAAATATAATGTCTAACCCAGAAAAAGAAGTTAAAAAATTATGTGATTTTTTAAACATCAACTTTGAAAATAAAATGATAGAAGTTGATCAATGGGAAAATACGCTTAAATCCAATCCACTAGTTAAAATACCTAGGTCAGCACATGATGGTAACAATATTTTAGGATTTAGCATAAAAAGAACAAGAAATTGGGCAAATAATCTAAGTGAATGGGAAATATCAGGTGTAGAGTATATTTGTGATCAATATATGGATTTTTTTGGATATGAAAAAATCTCAAAAAAAAGAAAATCTGATATAGAGATATTTTTAAATAACTTAGAAAAAAATAGATTTTTGAAAAAAAATATAAAACATTTTGAAAAAACAGCAAAGGGTAATTCTTCGTATCCAACTGATCCAACCCTTGAAACAAGTTGGGGAGCAGTTGGCAACCCATCTGGTTGGTTTGTTGAAAGTACAGAATATAAAGATTATGTTGTTGAAAAGAAAAAACTAATTGAAGAACATATGTTAAGGTGGAAATAAAGTGGTTATTTGGATTACTGGTCTTGCAGGCAGTGGCAAAACAACCTTAGTGAATTTGGCATTAGATAAAGTTAAAGATTTAATAGGACCAACACTTCACATTGATGGTGATGAATTTCGAAAATGTTTTGGAAACGATCTTGGTTATTCTTTAAAAGATAGAAATACTAATGCAGTGAGACTCATAAATTTCATTGAATATATAGAAAGTCAAAATATAAATGTTATTTGTTCAGCAAATCTTACTTCTCCGCAATATAGAGAATTAGCAAGGCAAAAATTTAAAAAATTTTATGAAGTTTTTATAAAAGTAGAAATTGAAACTCTTCATAAAAGAAAACCAGAAATTTATGTAAAATCGAAAACAAAAGAAAGTCCCGTTGCTGGTTTAGAAATTAAATTTGAAGATCCAAAATCAGCAGATTTAATTTTAGAAAATGATCATAAGTCAACTACAACAGAACTAAAATATAATTTTTTAACAAATTTACAAAATTGGATAAAAAAAAATGACATCTACTGATATTATTTTGGGAATTTACGAAGTTCACAACGCATCAGCAGCTATTATTATTGATGGCGAAGTTATAGCAGCAGCCCATGAAGAAAGATTTACTGGTATAAAAAATGATGTAGGATTTCCTGTAAATGCAGCAAGGTTTTGTATGAATTTTGCTAATGTACAACCTTATCAAATAACATCAGTTGCTTTGAGTAATGAAAGTTTTAACAAAAATGGTGTTGCAAACATAATACTAAAAAGGCCAGCATTATATTCAATATCTGACTGGGTTAAAGAAAACAATATATATTGGAAAAATACTCTTATAGGCAATTCAAAAAAAGAGACATATTTTTTTGATATGGGTGGATGGGATAGAGTAAACTCAGACTTCTATAATGAAAAAAATATAAAATTTGATTATGATAATGAAGTATTTATGAACAGTTTCAATGAGCTTAGAATAGATATAGTCAAAAATGTACTAGGCATATCCACAGAAAATATTGTTTTTGTACCACATTTTATTTGTCATCATTATCATGCTTATTATTCAAGTTATTACCGCAGTAATAATGTACTTGTTGCCCATATTGAAGGAGATGGGGGCCTATATAACTCAGCAGTATCTTTACCCTCTACAAATGGTTTAATATTACAAAATGGTACAAATAAAGCTGACATAGGAAGATTATATCAATGGATGACATTATTGATGGGAATGAAACCATATCATCATGAGTATAAATTAATGGGTTTAGCACCCTATGCAACAGAATTAGAAGTCCAAAAATCATTAAAGGTTTTTGAAGATATTTTTTTTGTAGATCCTAATGAAATCTTAATTAAATATAAAAATAAACCTCATGACCTATACTTTTATTTTAAAAATCTTCTTGAAGGTCATAGATTTGACGGTATTGCAGGGGCTCTACAAAGAACATTAGAACAGCTTTTAGTCAAATGGTTTAATATGTTAACTGAAAAATACAATAAATCTACAATATGTTACGGTGGTGGGGTTGCCATGAATGTTAAGGCAAATGGAGTAGCTTTAACTGAATCTAATATAAAAAATTTGTTTGTGCCATTATCACCATCTGATGAATCAAATGCAATTGGTGCTGCTTATTATTCTTTTGAAAAAAAATTAGTAATTAACGGTGAAGATCCAAACAAAAAATTATTACCTTTGCCAAATGCTTACTTAGGGAAAAATATTAAGACGGATCAAATAAAAAAAGCTCTTTTAGATTATAAAATTAATAGTGAAGATTTTGTTATTACAAATGGTCCAGCAAGTACTAAGAAATTTATTGAAAAAATTATATCTGGTTCAGTTGTCGCCCGTTGTGTTGGAAGAGAAGAATTTGGTCAAAGATCTCTTGGAAACAGATCTATTCTTGCTATGCCCAATATTAGAGATATAGTTGAAAAAATTAATTTTAAAATTAAATATAGAGATTTTTGGATGCCCTTCTGTCCAGTTATTCTTGAAGAATATGCATCAGATTTTCTTGAAAACTCTGATCCGGAAAATAGTAGATTTATGACTACTGCTTACAAAACAATATTAGAAACAAGAGATCAAATTATAGGAGGTATTCACCCCGCAGATTATACAGCCAGGCCACAAATATTAAACTCTAAGATTAATAAAAAATTTTATGAAATTATGGTTGAAATTTTTAAAAGAACGGGTATCCCTTGTCTAATTAATACTTCATTGAATTTACATGGAGAACCAGTTGTAGGTAATGCTGATGATGCTGTGCGAACTTTTTTAGAATCAGGTTTAGATGCAATTTTAATAAATGAATTTCTTATAGAAAAACGTTGATTTTAGAGGTTTGATTTATGAAAAGCAGTAAAATCAAATGTTCACTATGTAAAAAATCAATTACATATTTTGCAACATTTAGTGATTATGATTATTATACCCCATCATCTAAAATTTATTATTGTAAACATTGTGATTTATTTCAAAAAAAAGTAGATGTTATTTCTAATGAAGGTATCAAAATTGATTATTATCAAAACTATACTGATAAAGAATTACTAAATAGATCAGTCAGCAGAAAAATTTTAGATATACCTAGATCCTTAAACTATTTAGATATAATTTCTAAATTTATAAATTTAAAAACTATTTCGCTTTCAGCTGATATTGGAGGCGCTGAGGGTTTGTTTTCATATATTTTAAATAACCAATATAATAACATAAAGGCTATTAATATAGAGCCTGACCCAAAAGCAGTTAAGATTGGTAATAGCTTATACCCTGAAATATCACATTACATATCTACAGGTGAAAAATTCTTTAAAAATTATGAAAGCGAAAAAAAATTTGACTTAATTACCTATTTTGGAGGTATTTATAGGAGTGATAATCCTTTAGAATTAGTCAAACAAATATCTTCTTCAATGTCAGATGCTTCTTTAGCTATTTTTACACTACCTTTTTCAATAGACAATCCAACAAGTCAAGCAGGTAAGACATATAATAGTTTAGGAGATGTTTTTGGCAATGACACAATGACATTTTTTGATATTAGAACTCTTGAAAACCTTTTAAAAATTTTCTTTGAATTTATAGAAGTGCAAATTCATCGAAATAAGCCATTTTACAAAAACATACCTTTTTTGATGGCAGGTAAACCAAGAAAACTAGTTAAAAAAACTATATATAATACAAATTCTAATACAAAAAATTTGAGATTTATAAATTCATTTTATTCAAAAAAATCTGAACAAAAATTAAAAACTTTTCTAAATAAAGACAGCATAATTAATTTTTATGGTTCTAAAGAAATATCATTTTTTTTTAAACAGTTTTGTTTTACACAAAATTATAAGTTTAATGACTTTTCAATTAACAAATTTACAACAAAAATAAATGAAGCAAAAAAAATTAATGATATTTTAGAGAATTGCGAAAATAACATTTTTATCTTTGACCAATTATCTTCAATATCTGTTCAAAACTTTAATCAAGTTTGTAAAAGATTGAATTTATATAAGAGAAGACAGTGTTTTACTTTAGCAGATGGAGAAACTCTTGGTAGTTTGCTTTTAAATTATTCATCTGTGCCTATTCTGAAAAAAACCATAGAAATTAGAAAATTTACTGGATAATAGATGGATACTCCTAATATATTTATAATGCAACAAAGAAACTGGGCTATAAGTTATGGTATGCCGTTAGCTGAATATTTGGAAAAGCAATTCCCTGGAGCACGTTTTGCTGCTTTTTGTTATAAACCACCAATTTACAGAGCTGTTCTTGAAAGCAAAATTAAATATGAATATGTCTGGAATGGTTACACACATGATGACGAAATTTTAAAACCATCAATTAGAAAAAAAATAAGTAAAATTAGTATTAGTGATATTGAAAAAGATTTAGGAATTGAAAGTGTTTGGTTAAACTTAATTAATGTTGATAGAAGCTTAATGTATACTTTTGGTAAAAAATGGAGATTTAGTTATGAGCAACAATTAGAAGATGACGTTTTATTGGATTTAGTTAAGTATAATTATTATTTTGTAAAAGAAATAGTTTTTAAAAAATTTAACCCAAATATCATAATATTACCATTAGTTGGCTCTTTGTTTCATAATGTGTTGTATTGGTATGCAAAGAAAGAGGGTATAAAGTGCTGGATGCCAACTACTGTGAAGATATCTGGTAGAATAATTTTAACTGATAGAATTGATTATAAAATATTTCCTGATAAAGTTCCTAAAATTAAAATTTCTGATAAGTCAAAAAAAGAAGCACAAAGTTATATTAAAAATTTTACAAAAAAGTATATACCACCTGAGAATTTTATTAATAGAAAACCTGACAAGCATAACCATACAAATTTAAAATTTCAAATAAAAGAGTTATTCACATTTTTCCCAAGATATGTCATATCGCATATTAGGAGATTGAGGGATCCGTTACGATCAAAATTATATAGAACTAATGATACTATACAATTAAGATACTACATAATAGGATATTTTTTATCAAGATATTGGGCATTTAAAGTTGAAAAATTAAAGTATTATATTAATTTAGCATCAATTAAGCAAAAATTCTTTTATTTTCCACTTCAAGTAGTGCCAGAAGTGAGCGCAAATTTATGGGCTCCTAATAATCAAAATTTTTTTGAAACTATAAGAGCAACTGCAATGAATCTACCTGGTGAGTACACCTTAGTTGTAAAAGAACATCCAGCAATGATTGGTTGGAGAAACCCAAAGTTTTACAAGAAAATCTCAAAAATGCCAAATATTAAAATTGTAAATGCAAAATTAACCTCTGATGAAATAATCAGAGACTTAAATTGTTTAGGTGTAATTACCGCTTCTGGAACTTCTGGATTTGAAGCAGTAATGCTAGGTAAATTAGCCTTCACTTTTGCTCCTATGTATTATAATCAACTTCCAAATTCGTCACAAATTACTAATATAAACGATTTAAATAAAATTTTGCGTAAAACTATTTTATTAAGTAAAAACAAAATGCAAGTTGATAAATCTTTAAAGGAGTTATTAGAATATTTGATTGAAATAAGTTTTAAATTATCATACTCCTCAAGATGGGGATTACAAAAACATGAAATTGATCCAACGGTATTATTTAAAGAATATGAAAAAAAAGTCAGGAATCTAAAATGATTTTGTCAAGAATAATAAACCCATTATATAGAATTATCTCTAAATACTCTGCTTTTACATTTAGGAAAAGTAACATTTGGAGCACTGTGAAAGGAAATATTTCGACTGAAATAGATAGGTTAGTAAATTATTCAAATAGAAATTTAACTGATATTTCGTCTCATTTACCTACAATTGTTTATGAAGTAATGATTGAAAAACCTAAACTGATTGTTGAACTAGGTGTTAGAGGAGGAGAAAGCACACAAGCTTTTATAACAGCATCAAGATTGGTAGGATCAAGATTATTAAGCGTAGATATTGATGATTGTTCACATGTTATCTCTGATCCTGATTGGTTGTTTCACAAGGGTGATGACATAATATTTGCAAAACAATTTAAATTATATGCAAAGAAAAATAAAATACCATCAGAGATAGATATACTTTTTATTGATACAAGTCATACATATGATCATACACTAGAAGAAATGAAATTTTGGTTTCCTTATTTGAGCAAAACAGCAAAAGTTATTTTCCACGATACACATTCTCCTAAAATTGTAAAAATAAGGGATGGATCTCTCTATCCAAAAATAAATCAAAGTAGTCAGAGAGATGTAATCGCTGCTATCGAAACTTTTTTTAATTTAAAAATAGACGAATCAAAACCTTTCCTATATTCAAATAAAAAATGGTTGTTTAAACATGACCCATTTTCTTTTGGTCTAACAATACTAAAACGTTTACAATGAAATTTTCTGTAATAATTTTAATTTGTGATAGATTCAATTTTATAGAGGAAGCTATTTCATCGGTTTTAAATCAAAGTTTAAAACCGAACGAAATTTTGATTATTAACAATGGGTTTAATAAGTTCTCTAGGAACAAATTCAAAAATAATAAGTTAATAAAAGTTATTAACGCAGTTCCGTATATTGGAATTGCTAATGCCTTAAATATTGGCGTAAGCATATCTAGATATGAGTACCTAGCTTTTCTTGAAGATGATGATTTATGGAAAGATACATATCTTGAAAATTTAAAGAAGAAATTTGAACAAGGGTATGAATGTTGTGTATCGCCAATTATGAAATTGGAAAATGGTAAAATTTCTCTTTATAAAACTTTACCTAAAAATTTTAATTATAAAGAATTTATATTTAGAAATCCTGGATTAAATATCTCTAATTTTTCTATAAAGAAAAGTGTTTTATATGAGTTACGCGGATTTGATAATAAACATGTAATTTCTGTAGACAAAGATATTGGCATTAAAATTTATGAAAACAAAAAAAATATAGTCATATTGGACGATCCTCTAACGATATCTAGATTCCATGATATAAAAAGATTGTCAAAAAATAAAAATTCATTTTTTAAAAAAATCGTATTTTTTTTAGATTACAGTAGATTATTTTCACCAGTACTTTTGCTTAAAGAAATAAAACGCAGATTATACAGGTTAATGATTTGAAAATAGCTTATATTTCACCGGGACCGATACCATCTGAAAGTGCTAATTCTATTCATATTATACATATGTGTAATGCCTTAGCAGATGATATAGATAAACTTACGCTTTATACTTATTCCGCAGTAAAAAAAGAGGATATAAATAGGGTCATTTCAGAAAAGTATGGTGTTTCTATTGATTTTCAAATTGTAAAATCTTTTAATTTTCAAAAAGAAACATCTATTTTTAGATTATTACATGGATTTTTTTCTAGTATAAAATGTTTATATGCTGAACATGATTACATTATTTCAAGATCAAGTTGGGCAACTATGTTTTCTATCCTGTTAGGTTTAAATGTTATACATGAAGAACATAGTCCGCCAGTCCACATACATAATCTTTTTCTAAAATTTATTGGTTTTAAAAAATTACATAAATTTGTTGTCATATCAGAAAACTTAAAAAGATATATTAAAATGAAATATGAAAAAAACTTATCAAAAAGTAAAATTATTCTTTTAAGAGATGCTGCTTCAAAGAAACTCATAAATATTACAAATAATCGAAAAAAAGAACCTAATAGTGATTTATTTAAAGTTGGTTTTTCAGGACATTTATATAAAGGAAAGGGAATAAATCTTATTTTAGAGGTTGCAAAGAGAATGAAAAAAGTTGAATTTCATATTTTAGGAGGACCTGACGTTGACGTTCCAAAATTAAAAAAATCGTCAACTCCTAATTGTATTTTTTATGGTAATGTTGATTTTGCAAATGTACATAAAATTTTAATTAAATTTGATTTACTCCTAGCACCATATAGCAAAATTGTTAGTATTGGAAAAGGGAAAATGGATATAGGAAACTGGATGTCACCCTTAAAGATTTTTGAATATATGGCCTTAGGAAAACCATTCATAACTTCTAAAATTGAGGTTTTAGAAGAATTTTTAAAAGATGGTAACGATGCTATTTTAGCGGAGCCAGATGATGTAGATGACTGGATTAAAAAAATTGAATATATGAAAATGAATCCTTATCTCATGTCTGAAATGAGCAAAACTATTAGAACTAAATTTGTTAAAAATTTCACTTGGGATCAAAGAGCCAAAAAATTACTTTCAGAAATATTACAATGATTAATATTTACAATAAAATTAGAAATAAATTCACCATGAACAGATATATTCCAATGAGTGTTGTTCATAAAAAAAATTATAATTTTTACAAATCAAAGAAAAAAAAATTAATTATTGCTACTCATTGTGGTCGAGCAGGGGTTGAGTGGATTGCAGATATTTTTGATAAGCATCAAAATTGTGTAGGTATTGTTGAAAAGTTTCCATTAGAAGAATCATTTTACAGATATTGTAATTGGTACGGAATTAAGACAAATCACTCCAGAATGATTTATTTATTACAAAACTTATTTATTAATTTATGGAAAAAAAATGATACAATTTTTTATGGTTCGCCATGGCTTTCTGCGAATATAAAATTTTTTCAGAATGAACTTGAACCTGACGAAACTTGGATTTTATTTAGGAATAAATTCGACAATGTAAAGTCATTTCTAAACAAAGGTTGGTATGACAATATAGAGCTAACAGAAGGTAAAATTATCCCAGGGCTATCAATTAATTCAAAGTTCTTACATCACTCATTTTCAAGAATATTACCCTTAAATAATAATTGTCCTGATTTTTATAAAGTAGGAAAATTTGGAAAAAATTCATGGTATTGGGAAAATTATAATAATTTTATATTAAATCAAATTACAAAAAAAAAATTGAAAGTTAAAATCATTAAATTAGAAGATCTGGACCAAAATCACCATTATTTTAAAAAATTAACAGATGATTTATCATTAACGCATTTTTCAGAAAACAAATTTCTTTCCATCAAACACAAAATTAAAAATAAAGGAAGATACAAAAATAATTTTAATTTTTCTAAAAAAGAAATGTCAGAATTTAATTTATTCAACAGTTTTAGTAACAAATTTTATTAGAAAATTATATGAAAAAAATTATTATAATTACAAAATCTATAGGAATAGATGGACCATCAAGAGGTGCAGTAACTATAGCCAATGCTATTTCAAATTACTCTGAAGTAACTTTGATTTCATTATCAAATGAAATTGATTGTGTTGAAGAATTAAATAAAAATATTAATTTCATAATTTATGAAGGATTATTTAGTAGAATAAAATTGTTCTTTGATGTGAATTATGGGAAATTATCTAACTCTAATAATTATAAATTGATAATTTCTATGACTTTTTTAGCAGACTTGTTTTCAATTTTTCTTATTCAATCAAAGCAAAAAATAATTTCAATTAGAGGCGATTTATTTAAAAACTATGAGGATACTTATGGTAAAATAGGCCTATATTTTGCTCGGATGCATTATTTAATTGCATCTAAATCTAACATAATAGTCTGTTTATCAGAAACCATGCAAAAACAAATTAAAGATATTATGCCAAAAGCTAAAACAGAAATTGTTGAAAATTTTATTGACGAGATTAAGTATAAACATAAATTTCAAAATAAGGGTAAGAAAAATATTAACAGATTTATTTTTATTGGTGCTCTCACTAATAGAAAAAATATTTATGAGCTAGTCAAAATTTTTAAAAAATTAATATTTGAAAGAGAAACAATTTTCTTGGATATCGTTGGAGATGGCCCAATAAAGAAAAGGATATTAAATTTTATAAATAAAAATAGATTAGATAAAAACATAAGACTTATTGGTACTGTTAAAGATCCTGAAACTTACTTATTAAATTGTGATGTTTTTATTTTACCCTCTTTTTCGGAGGGAATATCAAGAGCAATTTTAGAGTCTTTATATTTTAGAAAACCTGTAATAGCCAAAAATATACCTCAAAATAAGGAAGTAATTAAAAATGACGAAAATGGTTGGTTATTTGATAATTATGAAGAACTTTACTTAATTTTGAAAAAGGTTATTAGTATGAATCCAAAAAAAGATATTTTTAATTCAGACATCACATTAATACCTTCCAGGTTTCAGCATAAAAACGTAAAAACTAAATGGCTTAAATTATTAGGTATTTCAGAATGAAAAATACTGATTATTTCAATTGGTTAATGACAAGATCATTAAAGGGACTTATTTATAGAAATTTTTTTTTATACCCAAAAATTAAAAAATTTACAGATTTACCTGTTGCAGATGTTGGTTGTGGTATTGGAGATTTTTTAAAATTCTATAAAGATAAAGTTATCGGTTATGATGTTAATGAAGACTGTATTAATTATTGTAATAGTCAAAATTTAAATGCAATTTTGATGAAATTTAATGAGATACCTGCAGAAGATTTAAAATTTAATTCTGTAATATTAGATAATGTACTTGAACATATCCATAATCCAATTCCTTTATTAAATGAATGTCATAGAGTACTTAATATCAAAGGCAAACTGATTGTAGGTATTCCTGGTGAAAAAGGTTTTCTTGCTGATATTGATCATAAAGTTAATTATTTAGACGAAGATTTAATTAATGTAGTTGAAAAGTTAGGTTTTAGATTAGAAACTATTTTTTACACACCATTTAAGAGTGCATTTTTTAACAAATATTTATCCCAATATTGTAGATATTTCGTTTTTTATAAAAAAGTTTAATTAAAATGATTTTAGGTATTTCTATCGTTGTTTATAATGAAAATGAGGTCACCTTTGCAAACTGCTTAAAATTATGTAAAGAGATTAAAAGCTCGAAAAAAATTTTTGTATATGATAATTCACCTAAACCAAAATTAAGAGTATTAGCAGAAAAATATAAAATCACATCTTATACTCATAATAAAAAAAATATTGGATTTGGAGCAGGTCACAATAAAAATTTTAACTTAAGCTTAAAAGAAAAGTGTGGTGCTTTTTTAATTTTAAATTGTGATGCATCAAATTTTGTTAAAACAATTTCTAAAATGTTGCAATTATTAACAAATAACTCAGATGTTGATGGTTTGGTGCCAATTATTTTAGATGATCATAATAAAATTACTGATAATGTTAGGTTGGTGATGAATTTTCAAAATTTCTTAATTAGAATATTTAAGTTTTTAATTACAGGAAAAAGAGTTATTCAGGAAATGCAAAAAATTTATGAATGTAAAAAACCTAAAACTAAATTAATTAAAATACCTTGTGCGGCAGGTTGTTTTTTATTAGTTCGTTCAAGTATTTTTAAAAACATAGGTGGTTTTGATGAAAATTTTTTTCTTTATTGTGAAGATCTTGATCTAACAAGACGTATTTCCAACGCCCGAGAGGGCCTATATCTAGATTTAAACTCAAAAATCAATCATCATGGTCGAAGAAGTTCTCACAGTAATCAAATATTATTTTTTATACATATATATTCTGTAATTAAATATTTTAAAAAATGGGGAATATTAGACTTAGAGGCAAGTAAAACCAATGCTAAGTGGATTAATTATATAAAAACATTTTCTTCAAAAATTTTATAATTTAAGAAAGGGTTATAATGAATGATATATCTAAAAAACTTAATTATGATGAAGACTTAAAAAATAAAATTATAAGTAAAATGAACTATGTTTCAAATGAAGTGTTAAAAATATATAACAGTGATAATTTTGGTTTAGAAGTTAAAAAGGATAAATCACCCCTAACCTTGGCAGATAAAAAATCTCATGAAATTTTAGTATCTTTTCTTAAAAGTTTAAACTTTAATATTCCAATTATTTCAGAAGAAAGTTTCACAAAATCTACCAATACACTAAGTGATAATTCATATTGGTTAATTGATCCTTTAGATGGCACTAAAGAATTTATTGCAAAAAATGGTGAATTTACAATTAATGTGGCCCTAATTGAAAATAAAAAAACAACTTTTGGCTTTGTAGGAGTTCCATGTAAAAATGAAATTTACTGGGGCGGAAAAGATTTTGGATCTTGGAAAATAAATATAGTTGATAATTATAAATATAAACTTAATGTAAATAAATTTTCAAATAAATTGAAAATTGCCGTTAGCAGGTCACACTTAAGTATTAAAACAAAAGAACTTTTAAACAACATATCCGTAAAATATGAATTATTTCCTGCTGGTAGTAGTCTGAAATTTTTAATGATTGCAGAAGGTAAAGTTGATTTTTATCCTAGACTAGAGCCTACTTCTGAGTGGGATACTGCAGCTGCACATGCTATTTTAGAAGGAGCAGGTGGTAAAATTGTTAGAATTGAAGACTATAAAGATCTAGACTATTCAAAACCTACTATAAGAAATCCATTTTTTCTTGCCTTTGGTGACAACAATATATTAAAAAAATTAAATCTAATTAGCTCCTAGGTATTTTAACAAAACTATATAAATGAGAATCAAAAATGAAAAAACTTAAGGGTATAATTTTGTCAGGTGGAAGTGGCACTAGACTGGCGCCTGTTACTAAAGTTTTGTCTAAACAAATGCTTTTAATTTATGACAAACCAATGATTTATTATCCACTAGCAACACTAATAGAATCAGGAATAACTGACATACTTATCATTTCCACACCCAGAGACATAAAAATGTTTAAAGCATTATTAGGTAATGGTAAAAAATTAGGTTTAAAAATTTTTTATGAAGTGCAAGATCAACCGAATGGTTTAGCAGAAGCAGTTATAATCGCTCAGAAATTTCTTGATGGTTCTCCTTGTGTATTAATATTGGGTGATAATTTATTTTTTGGAAATCAATTAACTGATTTTATAGCAAATAACTTATATTTTAATGATGGTGCACAAATTTTTAGTGTTAGTGTAAACGATCCTGAAAGATATGGTGTCGTTGAAATTTCATCTAATAAAAAAATCTTGTCTTTAGAGGAAAAACCAAAAGTACCAAAGAGTAATTATGTTATTACTGGTATCTATTTATACGATGATAAAGCGCCTCACTATGCTAAGACATTAAAGCCATCAAAGAGAGGTGAGTTGGAGATAACTGATTTAAATTTAATATATTTAAAAAAAGATAAATTAAGTGTAAAACAATTAAATAGGGGTCAAAGTTGGTTAGATACTGGCACTTATGACTCTTTGTTAGAGGCTGGAAATTTTGTTCAAATATTAGAAAAAAGACAAGGTCTCAAAATTGGATGTATTGAGGAGGCAAGTTGGAGAAAAAGAAATATTACCAATAAACAATTGAGATTATTAATTAAAGAACAAAAAAATAGTATTTATGGAAAATATTTATCTAATTTACTGAAAGACTAACTATGGAGATAGAAAAAACAATTTTAGAAGGTGTTTTAATTATTACACCTAAAGTCCATAAAGATGAAAGAGGCTTTTTTTTTGAAAGTTGGAATTTAAGAAACTTTCATAAATTAATTAAAAGCAATGTTAATTTCGTACAAGATAACCACTCAAAATCTAATTATAACGTTTTGCGAGGTCTACATTATCAAATTAAAAAACCACAAGGCAAATTAATCCGTGTTGTGAGTGGAGAAATTTTAGATGTTATAGTAGATATAAATGAAAAATCAAAAACATTTGGTAAGTGGATTAGTATTAAAATTTCTAGCGAAAACAGAAAGCAAATATGGATACCTCCTGGTTATGCTCATGGTATTTTGGTTAAGTCTCAACATGCAGATCTACTTTATAAAGTAACAGATTATTATTATCCAGAATTTGAAAGATGTATTAAATGGAATGATCCTACTTTAAATATTGACTGGACTTTAAAAAATTCACCTATTATTTCAAAAAAAGATTCCCAAGGAGCGTTATTGTATGATGCAGAAACATAGAATGACATTTTTATTATTTGGATCTAGTGGACAAGTAGGAATTGAACTTAAAAAATTTTTAGCATGTATTGGAGATTTATATTTACCTTTAAGAACTGAATTAAACGTTAATGATCTTTCTGCTTTAAGAAAATATATAATTAAAATAAAACCTAAATGGATAATCAACGCAATTGCATATACAAATGTTGATATGGCTGAAAAAGAACAGAAAATGGCACATATTTTAAATGCCGTGTTACCTAAAAACCTTGCATTAATATCAGAAGAAATAGGTGCAAAACTTATTCATTTATCTACCGATTATGTATTTGATGGAAGAGGTAATAATCCTTATAATGAAACATCAAAAACAAATCCAATTAATATTTATGGGCAGAGTAAGTTGTTAGGAGAACAAAATATTTCTTACTATTCATCACAACATATTATTTTGCGAACATCGTGGGTTTATGGTTTATGGAGAAATAACTTTTTGTTAAAAATGATAGATGCTATGAAACAAGATAAACCTCTAACTATTGTTTATGATCAAATTGGTTCACCAACTTGGTCTAGACACATAGCTCAAGGTATAATTCATATAATTCATAAAATTAATCTAAAAGAAGAAATTCAATCTAATTTTAATGAGTGGGGTCTTTATCATTTAACAAGCGAGGGTAATACAAATTGGTATGATTTTACAAAGCAAATTCGTCTGTTATCCAAAATAAGATATAATAGAAAAATAAATAAAATTAAAAGTGATGAATTTAATTCTTTTGCAGAAAGGCCGAAATTTTCTATTTTATCAAATAAAAAAATTTTAGAGATTTTTGATTTTAAAATTCCACCTTGGAAAACAGCGTTGATAGATTGTCTTATTGATTTAAGAAGATACTAACTTATTTTTTGAATATGTTTTTGTAAATGATAAATAATTGCATCATAAAAAAATCTTTAAAAAATCAAATAGATCAGATTTTTAATTTAACCGTGGATAATAATAATAAGGTTTTTATCCATGTTGGACTTCACAAATGTGCATCTACGTCGTTACAATTTTATTGGAAAAGCAGCAAAATAAAAAATTTGATTTACTTTAAAGAGGTTTATCTTATAGAGAAGTTTGTAACATCACCTATTAATGAAAACACTCTGGAAAATGGAATGAGTTTTCTTAAAATTTTGATTGATAAATATTTAACCACAAAAATGAATTCAATTATAATTATATCAAGTGAATTTTTACTAAAGTCTGCAACAAAAAAAAATTATCATCAAAGAGTTGATCTTTTAAGCATGTTTTCAAAATTTGCACAATTTATTCTTGTAAGCAAGAAAGAAGAAGATTATGTCAAATCAATTTATTGGCAATTTTTAAAAACAGGCAGATATGTTAATTCTGTTGAAAACTTTATAAATGAAAATCCAGATGTAAAAATAGATGTTTATTTTAAACAAATGATGAATTATTTTGCTAACTCAATCAAAAATAGTTCTAACATACATTTGTTCAGACTTAATGGCTTTTCTCGAAATGAACAAATAGAAAATTATATTAATATGAAATTATTTTCTAAATATTTGGATGTGCACGTTTCTAACAAAATAATTACTAAAAACAAATCACCAAGTAAAGAAAGTGTATTTAGAATACAAAAAATTATTAATTCATTCTTTTCAACTCCACTAGCATCTCAAAAGAAATTAGAATGGTCAAGATTTTCAGATGTCCCAGTCAAAAATAAATTATATTATTTGTATGTTCGTTTTACCTTAAAGGAGTTGATTTACCTTATTTTTATAAATATTTTAACTTATCTAATTAATGAGAAAAAAGTTATATCGATTGAAAAAGAAACATATAAAAATATTAACAAGTATGAAATTTTTTAATATGTTTATAAAAATTAGGAATTTTAATTGAAAAATATTTTATTTTTGGTTTTACCTTTTATTAAGTTTAGTAGTTAAGTTTTAAAAAAAGTAATTAAAACAAAGTATCAAAGTTTTTTAAGATGAGAATATTAGTAACAGGTGGTTCAGGATTCATAGGTAGTGCTCTTATTAGAAGAATTATTAGCAAAACTGATGATGAAGTTATAAATCTTGATGATCTTACATATTCGTCTGTCAAAAATGTACATGATAATTTATTGCAAAATAAAAGGTATGCATTTGAAAAAGGAAATGTCTGTGACAAGAACTTCTTACATAATTTACTTGAAAAATATAAACCTAATATAATTATGAATCTTGCTGCAGAAACACATGTAGACAACTCAATAAACGGTCCAGAAAAATTTTTACAAACAAATATAATTGGAACTTATACCCTACTCCAAGTTTGTATGAATTATTGGAAAGGTCTAAACAAAAGTAATCAAAATCAATTTAAATTTTTACAGGTGTCAACTGATGAAGTTTTTGGTGACTTAGAATTAAATGAAAAAAAATTTTCTGAAACAAATCCATATAACCCAAGTTCACCATATGCTGCGACAAAAGCGAGTGCAGATCATTTAGTTAGGGCCTGGGGACGTACTTATAATTTTCCATATTTAATTAGTAATTGCTCAAATAATTTTGGTCCATTCCAACATTCTGAAAAATTAATCCCAAAAATTATACTTAATGCAATAAGAGGATTAAAGATTCCAATTTATGGTAATGGCATGCAAATACGGGATTGGTTGTTTGTTGATGACCATGCAGATGCATTATTATGTATTATTAAAAAGTCACCAATTAAGGAAAGTTATAATATTGGAACCAACAATGAACATACAAATATAAAAATAACACATTTAATTTGTGAAATACTTGACAACATTTGTCCACAAAAAGATGAAAAAATAATATCATACAAAGATCTTATTGTTCATGTTAATGATAGGCCAGGACACGATAAAAGATATGCTATTGATGCGTCAAAAATATATAAAAAGTTGAAATGGAGACCTTCTCATAATTTTTTAGATCGTTTAAAACAGACTGTTGAATGGTATATAGCTAATCAATTTATGTTTTAAATATTCCTAAATTAAGATAAGACAAGATAATTTCAACAAGTTCAGAAGGTTTTTTGTTTTTTGTTGTTAAATGTAACTCAGGTTTGATTGGTTTCTCATAAGGACTACTAATTCCAGTAAAATTGCTTATTTCACCTTTGCGTGCTTTTTGATAAAGACCTTTAACATCCCTTTTTTCAGCTACTTTTAATTCTGTATCGACAAAAATTTCAATAAATTCCCCATCATCGAATAATGATCGCGCCATATTCCTTTCTGAAGCAAATGGTGATATTAGCGCAACTATCGCTACAATCCCTGCATCTACCATTAGTTTTGCTATTTCAGCGTTTCTTCTAATATTCTCTATTCTGTCTTGATTAGTAAAACCTAAATCGTTTGAAATCCCGTGTCTTATGTTATCACCGTCTAAAATATAACTTCTAATATTATTAGTATAAAGTTGTTTGTCTAATTCTTTTGCAATAGTAGATTTACCTGAACCAGACAAGCCTGTTAACCAGAGCACTTTACTCAAATGCCCATTTAAGTTTTGTCTCATTTTTTTATCAACAAATGATTTTGAAAAATGAATATTATTTGCCCGATACAAAGAAAAATCAATCATACAAGCAGCAACTGTGAAGTTAGAAATCTTGTCAATTAAAATTCCACATCCCATATTTTTACAATTTTTATAACTTTCAAAAGTTATTTTTTTATTTGTTTTTATATTAATTGTAGCAACATCATTCATTTCTAGTTTAGTAAGTGGTTGTTTTTCTAAATTATTGATATTTCTTTTATATTTTAAATCGGTAATTTGGCATTCTAATAAATTGCCTCCAATTTTTAATTTGTAGATTCTCCCAGCATATCCTGGATCTTTGCCTAACCAAACAATTGTAATTTGAAATTGATCAGATATTTGATGTGGTACATTTTTCTCAACAATATAATCACCTCTAGAAATATCCATTTCCTTATCAAATTCAAGAAGTAATGACATACCTTTTTGAGCAATTTCAAATGTGTTTTCATACAAACTTATTTTTTTAATTTTTGCTTTGATTTCTGAGGGAAGTACTTTTATTTCTTCGCCATTTTTAATCTGACCTGAAATAACCTGTCCACTATAACCTCGAAAAACACTTTTGTATCTTATTGGTAATTGAACATTAAATCTAAAATATTCATTTTTATTTTTGTATATTTCAATATTTTCAAGAAAACTTATTAGTGAATCACCTTTAAACCAAGGAGTATTTTGCGAAAGCTTAGTTATATTATCACCATGTAAAGCAGAAATTGGTAATATTTCAATAATCTCAAATTCAAGCTTATTTGTAAAATTTTTAAAATTATCGGCAATTTTTTTAATAATTTCTTTATCATATTTTATTAAATCGATCTTATTGATTGCTAAAACAATATATTTTATTCCTAAAAGAGAGCAGATTATTGCGTGTCTTTTAGTTTGCTCTAGCAACCCTTCCTTTGCATTAACTAAAATAATTGCTAAATCAGATGTTGATGCACCGGTTATCATATTTCTTGTATATTGTTCATGGCCTGGTGTATCAGCAATAATGAATTTTCTTTTATTTGTAGAAAAAAACCTATAAGCAACATCTATTGTAATGCCTTGTTCTATTTCGTCAGATAAACCATCAACAAGCGATGCAAAATTCATAGATGTCTTGTTATTAGCAGTAATTATTTTGGTTTTGTTAAGTGAATCTATCTGGTCGTCATACAAAACCTGAGATTCATACATAATTCTTCCAATTAAAGTTGATTTCCCATCATCCACACTTCCACAGGTAAGGAAACGTAAAGTATCGAGGTTTGATTGGTGATTAATGAAGTTTTTTATATTCATTTAAATTAAAAGTAGCCTTCTTGTTTTTTCTTTTCCATAGAATTAAATGAACTAGTATCAATTAACCTTCCTTGCCTTTCACTTGTTCTTGATTTAAAAAGTTCAAGTAAAATTTCTTCTAAACTAGAAGCGTTTGACAGTATGGCACCTGTAAGTGGGTAGCATCCTAAAGTCCTAAACCGTATATTTAAAAGTTGTATTTTGTCTTTTGGTAATAATTTAAATCTATCATCGTCAATCATTAAAATTGTGTTATTTCTAATAATAACTGGTCGTTCCTTAGCAAAATATAAAGGTACTATTGGAATATTTTCTCTATATATGTATTGCCAAACATCTAGTTCAGTCCAGTTTGAAAGTGGAAAAACTCTAATATTTTCATTTTCATTTTTTAGCCCATTATATAGGTTCCATAATTCTGGCCTTTGATTTTTTGCATCCCAATAATGTGATTCATTTCTAAATGAAAAGACTCTTTCTTTTGATCTGCTTTTTTCCTCATCTCGTCGAGCTCCCCCAAAAGCAAGATCAAATTTATGTTTTTTAAGAGCTAGCTTTAATGCTTGAGTTTTCATGATATCAGTATGAATGTCTGATCCATTAATAAAAGGATTAATTTTTCTCTTAGCGCCATCAGTATTTACATAAACTATTAATTTGACTGGATAATTTTGTGGTATGTAATCTCTAAATTTATACATCTCATTAAATTTCCATTTTGTATCTACATGAAGAAGTGGAAATGGTA
>MDSZ01181689.1_pt1 | contig 49652 bp, 51 predicted proteins | sample 811201 | NCBI WGS metagenome assembly MDSZ01 (sample SAMN05326647, study PRJNA326480) | marine metagenome | isolation source: seawater | place: Indian Ocean: North | collected 2010 | reverse complement strand
GCAAGGATATTTACTCTGTTACATTTACGCTCTCTCTCTAGCGCATGCGAACGCCCGTACACTCTAACAGTTCCTGTAACCACAACGAACTTGCCATCGAAATCAAACATCAGTTTTCACGGACCATAATGGCATATTCCACATCCGATAAACTGTCCCGAAACCGCTCAACTTCAAAGAAATCGAAGCGCCGATATAGCCTAATGGCTCTCTCATTGAAAGTCGCGACGGTGAGACGCCTCTTAGCGGGCACAAACGATTCACAGTGAAGCATGATCGACCGAAAAAAAGCAGTTCCCCGCCCCTGCCCTGTGAGTTCTGGTTTCATGCCTAAGCCAATGTCTAGTGCCGGCTCGGAATAGTTACCACCAGGTACTCGGCCATCTATACCAAAAGAACAGAATCCGATGAAACCTAAGTTTTCTTGAACAACAGCATGAAAATTTAAAGCCGGATCAAGAAACTGCGCGATTAAAAGATCCTGACTATTACTCTGAGGTGGATCATAGAATTGGTAAGGAAAGGAGTATCGCCAGCTAAGAATGTCTCTTGCATCGCCTTCCTGCAATGGCCGAACGTTGTAAATATTGCGTTCCATTATTAGTCCTACCAGACGCAGCTCTAATTGAATCATCTCTGTTTGTCTCAGCAAGATCAACTGGGATAAAACATTCCTAGAAGCGAGGATTCAAGGAAACAAAATGTAGACTACGATCCAACCACCAACAAATTACTTTCGTCAAAAAATCCCTGCCTCGAGACCAGCCGCCATCGCCATCCCGAGTTCGGCGCAACTACTCAGATCGGCGTCACTGAGGTCGCCGACGATCAACACAGGCTCCTGGACTTCACGAAATTTATATCCGTTACATATACGTCTAATAGACGCCACTGCCCCGGCTCCATCATTACCAGCACCAACAAAAATACAATAAGGCTTACCATCAACCTGTCCTTCAACTTCATAGAAAGTGCGATCAAAAAAATCCTTTAGTGCCCCTGACATATAACCGAAGTTTTCCGGTGTACCAAAAATAATCCCATCAGCCCAAAGCAGGTCATGCTTGTCGCCACTGGCAGCGGTCTTGAATCGATAGTCAACTTCAAAACCCGGATGACTAGCTCCTTGCTTGACAGCCTCAGCCATTGCACCGTTTTTCCCCGTTTTACTATGGTAAACGATCAAAAGATGTTTATTCATTAGTTCAAGACTTCCTGCGATACAACAATCGTATGGTGTCGAGGCCTATGAAGCGATAGTCAGGAACCTCTAGGTTCCGCTTCGCTGCACCCCCGCGACGTACCCGACCAGCGCCATCAAAAGTGCTCTGATGACAAGGACATTCAAAACCGCCCTCGACATGAGGGAGCACCTCGCAACCCAGATGAGTGCAATTCGAAAACGCCAGGAAGTATTTTGGACGAGCAGAACGCGACGGTCCTGACGCAAAATCGGGCTGAATTGAAGCAATCGACTCCGGATCAAGGAGCCCACCGACATTAAATTGCTCCAACGCAATGACCTCCTCTTGCGTACGCGCCCTGATAATGACAGATCGACCGAGCCAGCTCACTGTTGTGCTTGAGCCAGGCCTTAGTCCGGTAATGTCGACGTCTTTATAAATCTCGCCTAAATTTGAGGGGAACAGGGATCTAATGAACGGAATGCTTAATCCCACAGTTGCTACAGCGCTAAAGCCATATACAAACTTCATCAAAAAAGAGCGACGATCACGCATAACTGGCCGCTCGTCGTTTACTAATCTGCACCCAAGTAATTACAATTTGACTGTTCACTAAAATCTTAGCCGATTTTGCACGATTCGTTGATTCGCTCATAGCCTATAAACCGTCTCCGCAGTCTCTTTAAAGAGTAGGTCTTTCTCCTTCTCTGTCCTGTTTTGCGCGATCTTCTTAAATGCATTCCAAAGCACCCCGTAAGAGACTGAGTCCTTATCGACTGGAAAGTTACTCTCAAACATACATCGCTCCGCCCCAAACTGGTCAATGCAAAACTCATAATAGAGTCCTGTACGGTCCACTAACTCGTCAGACGTGGGCGGTCGATCCCGGAGATGCCAGTCGAAACCATTTCGTTTCATATTGATACCTCCCAATTTAAAAGTGACATTTTTACAGCCTGTCAATGCCGGTATTTCATCTCGCCATTGCCTGAATACATCATCGAGCTTACCGGTGAAGGGACCAATTCCAATGGGCCCTGCAAAGTGGTCGAGAATGATGGAGATATGCGGATGATTTTGCGCGAGCTGAACCACATCTTGTATCTGAGTGTGATAGCACCATGCATCGAAACTCAACCCCATGTCTCCCAACACGCTGAATCCTTTTTGAAAATCATCTTGAAGGAATTGGTGCTCAACAGGATTTGAGTGGGAGTTATTTATATCGTCACTGCTGTGCCAACCTCCGGTATGTCGGATACCTTTAAACCGATTTGGTGACGCGGCCACATGAGCCTCAAGCACCGGCCTGACTTGATGGCCGAGTGTAAGATCAGCAAAGCTAACAATACCTGCCGCTAATCGGCAATCCCCATACTGTCCAGAACTGCTCATGGCCGCTATGCCCTGAACAAACTCAGTCTCGCCAACGGGAGCGAATTTATAGTCAACATCTACATTGTACATTGCCCCACATTCAACAAAGACAGTGCTGACAATCCTATGCCCGGTCTGGATGTCTGCGAGCATCTCATGAAGCAGATAACTAGAATCTCGTCTTTCCCATAAGTGGTGATGTGGATCGCAGATAGGTCTTTCCGGTTCAATAGCTTCTTCTTGAACCTGGCTGAGCCAGTCTAGGTTAGTCATCGACTTTACCTCTAGGAGGGAATTTATTGTACTTTGTAAATCCGGAAAAACGGATGCAGTAGAAGTATATGGCAAAAGCATTTAAAGTACTGGCAATAGACGATGGAAGTATTTACGCAGCGCCTCTAGAGTAATGCTTGACCAAAGGGAAGACGGTGTTGCGACCTTTATTTTTTAGAGAACCCCTATTACGACAAGGAATCGACGGGCACATAGCCTCAGCAGGTCACCCTTTTTTGTGATCTCGCTTCAACAGGGAGAGCACAAGTATTCGAGAACGTTATATTCCCTACCCCTTTGATTTTCTAGAATGCCAAAGTGAATTGAAAAAAGACCGGATTCATAACTTAGGTGCGACTAATGTTAACTACCACTCACCAATATTCTCCATTGATGCCCAGGGCTCTGCTTTAGGCAGTGGTTGCCCTGACTGCAGCAATTCAATAGATACGTTGTCTGGAGAACGAACAAAGGCCATTCTTCCGTCACGCGGGGGTCTGTTTATGATTACCCCTCCGTCCATGAGACGCTGACAAGTGGCATAAATATCATCAACAGCATACGCTAAGTGACCGAAGTTACGACTTGAATCGCCTAAATCATCTCCATCCCAATTATAGGTTAGTTCGACCTGGGAAGATTCGTCACCAGGTGCAGACAGAAAAACCAACGAAAAACGACCCTCTTCACTATCGTGCCGTGCATTTTCTACAAGCCCAAGCTTGCTGCAGTAAAAGTCCAGAGAAGCTTCAATGTCCGAGACCCGAACCATGGTGTGAAGGTATTTCATTCTTCCTCCAACTCTAAGAGTTTATTAGGCTGATCATAGCTCAGTTGTGATTGTGGGTTTGCGTCCTTTTCAACAAAGACTGGTGATGTGTAGGCATAGCTACCATTACTCAAGGTTACTCTAACATAATAGTGATCACCCAATTTTGGCGGTGTACTGTCCACAAACTGATGAGACAGGGTCTTCTCGCCTGGCAACAAAGCCGGACCGATCTCTACATAATCCCAATATCCACCTGCATCAAATTTTCGGATGGACCCCTGCTTTAGGCCTTCTAATGGGATAAGGAAATGTTGCGCAGCGACTGACTGAGGAAAGCGGTCAACGGGTATCCAAGCTGCATCTTCAACGACAGAAGCTAAGCCGATTTCAAGCACAGTATCAGGTGTCGGTGTCGCCAACGTAAATTTCATTTTCCTACTCCCGCCATGTAGACGAGTAAAAAAATCGAAACGGTTGTTGCCGGCTCGACGCAGCTGCCAATCCTCACTAGTAAAGACGATTGGATCTATCGTTGAACCTTTGGTGGCTAGGTAACCTATCCAGTCACGTCTATTGCGTGGTTTGCTTTCTAAGCCGCTGTAGGGCTTGTTCTCGGAGGCGAGGCGCAGAGTAAATTGATTCTCGGTGTTATAACCTGTGACCTGCTCTGTAAGCAGTTCGCCATTCTTATAGAACTCAAGACTTTCAACCGGGTTTGAAGCGACAACCTCTAATGACAGCTCCCGTGATTCAGTCATAGAAAGAGCATAAGGATTCATCAATAGGAGAATCTTTTCACCTACGCTGACAAAAGTCCGACCTGCTGCCAATGAATGCAGCCAGTACTCACCCTCTGGATTCGTTAGCCCTGTATAGACCGGGGTTTCTTTCTCTAACTCTTGAAAGGTATGGTTATAACTTGTGTAACCAACCCGAAAACCCCGATTGGCTGCGGCTATACCATACCAGCGATAGTCTGAATCAGGCCCAGCAGTCTGAACTAGATGTAAGTTTTCTGGATCAAAATAACGCAAGTCCGTCGGAATCTCGGCCAGAGCCATACCTAATTGTACCCCCATCTGATCATTAATCTGGAAACCATGCCGTTCAGTATGGAAACCCATTACATTATTTGAATCATTTCCAGTTTCTATCGATTGGCCGATTACAATTGATTTATCAAAGATACCTAGATGAGACCGGGCTAGTTGTTTACTGACATGTGTACCGCCCGACTGAACAGTATGATCACCGATACTCAGCCATAGGACGTCAATGCTAGACGGCTTAACCCGAATCGGATTACTTGTACCACGAAGCCCTCCTCCTCCGGTCCTAATCTCCAAACTGTATACACCAGGAAATTTAAATTGAATGCCAGGTAGTAAATTGTAGGCTTTCGAAACATCGACTCGATTACGAAACTGTCCATTTACAAGAAGGTCCAACGAAAGCCTTCGGTCATCGATCAGATTTCCGTATTTATCTTCCAGCCGAAGGCGAAGATTAATATCCTCCCCAGGTGCGGTAAGACTGTCTCCAATAAGGTTTAATCTCTCGAGAGACCCTGCACGGATCACAGGACTACTGCCAGTTAACGACAAAAATTCTCGCTCACCAGCAAAACGAACCATAGGTTCGAGGAACAGTCGCTGGCCTGCCTTGTCAGGTAATTTCAAATTATTGATACTGAATTCCAAACGGGTATTGGCTGGAATATTGCCTTTTGTCAGTTCGACCGCGGTTCTAGGCAAGATAATATCTGCGTCAAGTGCGGTGCTCGAGAGCATGACATCACGCGCCTCAAAATTTCCTACCCCTCTGTTCCGATCAAAGTCCAGATATGTAGATTGCGCGTTGGACCTCACCTGGATGTTCAAGGGATATCGAGGGTGCCCCCTGAACGCAATTACGTCTCCGGACGACAAGTCGACGTCGAAACTAATCCCGACGGTAATATCAACAACAGATCCAGCCAATGGTTCTGAGTTTTGGATTTGTACTTCAAAAGTACCGGGGTAGCTTCTAGGGACAGCGCCATCTTCAACTTGTGAAGTTCTTTCTTCACTGACCCTAAAATTTGACGGGGACAGCTGAGTGGCTTGAGCTTTATTCTGACTTTCCCCAGCCTGCAGATGACCAAATGTCATAAAAGTAAATGCAAGCCAGAGGGTCAGCCAAAAATAACCGCATCTGGCTAAGGGTACATATCGGCTCTGAAGAACCGGGACCGCCGAAATGTTATGGTCGAATGACGCGCCAGCGAACAAATTAGTATTACCCTGAGACATTAAAACAACTCGATGAGTATACTTTATTCAGTCTTAAGACTCGCTGAAAATCAGCTTAGCATCTATTTATTAGAGATTCGGGTAAAGAAGAGGACAGCGGTCGATCGAGCGACAGCTGTCCCCTCTCGACATCGGTCTACTGGTAGTTGGCCAGTTCAGCGCGGGCGATAACGCGCCTATGAACCTCGTCAGGCCCGTCTGCGATCCGCAAAGTTCGCTGACCTATCCACATTTGGGCTAGCGGCGTATCCTGCGAGACGCCAAGAGCGCCATGGATCTGAATCGCCCTGTCTATGACCTTCAAAGCCATATTTGGGACGGCAACTTTTATCGCTGAAATGTACTTGCGAGCTTCCTTGTTACCCAAGGTATCCATCATGTGCGCAGCACGCAGAACTGCCAGACGGCACATATCCAGTTCAATTCTAGAATCAGCGATGACGTCATAATTACCGCCCAATTCAGCCAATGGTTTACCAAACGCTGTTCTATTAAGTGCTCGCCGGCACAGAAGCTCAAGAGCTCGTTCCGCCACGCCAATAGAACGCATGCAATGGTGAATTCGACCTGGGCCTAGTCGGCCTTGAGATATCTCAAAACCACGTCCTTCACCCAAAATAATGTTTTCTTTCGGAACACGACAGTTATCAAATTTGATATGCATATGGCCGTGTGGAGCCTGATCATGACCAAATACAGACATGGGCCTGAGAATGTTCACTCCTGGTGTCTCTCTCGGTACAAGAATCTGAGACTGGCGCAGATGCTTCGGCGCATCTGGATTAGTCTGAACCATGACTATCATGATTTTACAACGTGAGTCACCAGCTCCCGAAGCATAGTGCTTTTCACCATTGATAACCCATTCATCGCCCTCCAACTTTGCTTGAGTGCAGATATTCGTTGCGTCTGAGGATGCAACACCAGGTTCGGTCATAGCGAACGCGGAGCGGATTTTACCTTGCAGCAGAGGCTCAAGCCATTCTTTCTTCTGCTCTTCCGTTCCGAATCTTTCTATGACTTCCATATTGCCGGTGTCAGGTGCAGCACAATTAAAGACTTCTGATGCCATCGGGTTGCGGGCCATCACCTCCGCAAGATGAGCATATTCTAAATTGGAAACGCCAGCTCCTCCGAGACTATCAGGCAGGAAAAAATTCCAAAGACCTGCTTCTCGCGCTTCATCTTTCAAGCCGTCCAGTATTTCTAATTGGCGGTCTGATAACGACCATTCGTCATCAGGGTTTATCGAGGTATGGAATTCCTCGGTTACCGGATCTATCTTCGTTTTTACGAACTCATCTATTTTGTCTCTGACCGGAATCAATCTTTCCGGGATGTCTAAATCCATCATAGGCAGAACCTCAATTTACATTATCTTCAATCACTAGCGAATAAAATCGAGTGACCGCTTAGGATAATACTACAGTGATGACAACACAAAAGGACGCAAATGCAGCACACTTATGCGAAGCAATCGCGAGGGTCAATTAACCACCAATAAATTTCATTACGGTTACTTCACCTTGAAAGGCGAGTTTCTTGTCACCAAGCGCATTTACGAGTAAACCTTGGAGCTTTGGCAACGCCAGGTAAGAAGGCAATTCAAGTAATTCGCCTATAGCGTAACGAGAAGCATTAGAGAGACATCCGTAAAGATAACCATCGGAGGAAAGTCGCAGGCGCGTGCAAGTTCGGCAAAAGGGTTCACTTTCGTTCGCTATGATTCCGAAGTTACCGTGATCAGGAATTTGGAAACGCGCTGCTGTCGAATCATAAGGAGCTTCTGTTCTACTGAACTCGAACTCTCGGCCTATTTCATCGAGTAAGGCTTCCATTGAGACAAAGTCCGTCTGGAACGCATTATTACCCTGCAAATGACCCATCCGCATAAGCTCGATAAATCGGAGTTCAATATCACGATCAAGACAATAGCGGAGCATAGGTACAACCTCGGAGAGATTCTCAGACCGCATTGGGACCATATTAATTTTAAGCTTAAGCCCCAGATCCAGCATCGCCTCAACGCCATCCAGAACCGTCTTTAGATCACCGCCACGCGCAATATGTTTAAATTTCAGGGGATTCAGAGTGTCGAGAGAAATATTCATGCGACGCAGGCCCGACTGCGCAATCACGTCTCGCTTACTTAATAGAAGCTGACCATTTGTCGTCAAGCTAACATCACCAAGTCCTAGCTCCATGACCTCAAGCAAAAACTGATCAAACTTAGGTGTTACTAAAGGCTCCCCTCCTGTAATTCTAACTTTATCGATGCCTGTTGCCTGATGTAATAAGCTAACAGCGTGAATAAGTTCTTTCGCTGATAATTCATTTTGCGCTTTCATGAGTCGTTTGCCGTTTGGCACGCAATATGTACAGGCATAATTACAGGCTGCCGTAAGACTAACTCGCAGATTGCTAAATTTTCTTCCCAACCTATCGACAATCATTAATCTTTACCGCTAATCAGATGCCAGGGTGTTATTAACATATATTTCCTCATCCCTTCTCCGCGTCCCTGTAAATCGCTGGAAAGTCCGAACACGCAGGGACTTACCATTCTATAGTTTTTTTGCGATTCCTTCTCCTGAAATCTTGAAAAGACCTCAGTAACGGTTGAGACACGTTTTTGACTTATATACCGGTGTCACTTTTTACGCAGACTCCTGAACTTACTTTATTCAGAAACCGCAGAGTAGCAGGTTACTTGTTCAACACGACTAATCGACAGGAAATTTAGATCGAAATGCTCAGCAATGCTTAACTTTATTTCGCTTGTACCTGAATTAACAGCGCCGGTTTTTAAATTAAATCACATGCCTGAGGTATGCGCTTACCGCTTAAACATTATCTTTGGGTATAGTAAACGATTCAACCGATACTCGCTCGTTGAATGAAGACATATATGAAATCAATACTAAGAAGACTTAATAGGCAAAAACCGCCTCGAAAATACCCTTTGAGCGACTTTGATCGAATGAGCCACGAACTCAGGCCATGTGATGTAATCTTGGTGGAAGGTCGATCCAGTGTAAGCGATATTATTCGCTGGTTGACCAATAGTCCATGGACGCACGCTGCCCTTTATATTGGTCGTATCTATGACATTGAAGACAAAAAGTTGAGAGAAAAGATTAGTGCAATCTACGATGGAGGACCCGGCGATCGCCTTATAATCGAGAGCGAGCTGGGACTCGGCACAGTCGTTCGCCCGCTGAACGTTTATGCTGATGAACATCTACGTCTGTGTCGGCCTGCAAGGCTCTCCCCGCGAGACTCATTGGCAGTTGTGCGCATCGCGGTTAGCCAGATCGGTAAGGACTATGACGTTCGCCAGATTTTTGACCTGATGCGTTTACTGCTGCCCTGGTATCTTCTTCCAAAACGCTGGGCTTCTACGCTTTTCGAACGCTCAACAGATCAAAAGACGAGAACAATATGCTCAACAATGATCGCGGAGTGCTTTGCACAAGTTGAATTTCCAATTTTACCACTGGTGAAACATATCGATGGCGGCAAAACGCAATTATTCCGACGCAATCCTAGACTTTGCACTCCCAGTGACTTTGACTATTCGCCTTACTTCGAAGTCATAAAATATCCGTTCATGGATTTCTACCATGAGGAATACCACCTATTGCCTTGGCAAGGCCCAGGAACACTAAGTGAAGAGGAGTTGGGACACTACCTTGAGAAAAATGAGGTCCATCCAGAGGAGCCTTAGCTACCATCAAACCATTAAGTTGTCAGTCCCTCTCTTTCAGAGTCTTGAGCAATTCCCGAACGAACTGCTTTTTCCAGAAGACTTTATTAGAGCCTTTGACAAGTACCGTATCACCAGCACAGAGTCCCTGAACAAATTCTATTAGATCGAGGTCATCTGTAGAAACATAGTGCTCGCCAATATTCGATTCTTCAAAACCAGCGCCGAAAGTTAGTACCTTATCTAATTCTCTTGCGATTTCAGCGACCTCAGAATGCGCTGTCTTGGCGATCGATCCCAGTTCTTGCATCTCTCCAAGCAGCGCAAACGAGCGTCCATAGGATTCACTCTGCAGTAGACCAGACAACGCCATTTTCATACTCGCAGGATTCGCATTGTAACTGTCATCGATTACAGTTATACCCGCAACTTCATGACGATTACCCCTGCCGACTGGTAACTCCAGCGTTTTAAATAAGTACTCTAAACCACTCAGATCAATTTTGAGTGCATACAAAACGCCGATCGCAGCCAAAACCGAAGTAAGCCTCTCAGGACTTTTCCAAGGTACATCCAGAGAAAATTCTATACCTCCGAAACTAACGACAAACTTATCATCTAGCAGTTGTCCTGAAACATCCGCGGCCTTATCGAATCCAAAAGTTAAGAGAGATCTTTGGGTCACCTTATCTCTCAAAGATTCTGGTAAGACAAATGTGCCCTCCTCGTTGAGCCCGCTGGCAATAGCTAATTTTTCTTCTGTTAGCGCTTGCATATTCGCAAAATTGCCGATATGTGCTGGCAACACGTTTAATAGAAGTGCGACGTCAGGCGCAACCAACTCGGAGAGGGGCTCGATCTCGCCTGGATGATTCGTACCTACCTCAAAGATACCGTAATCAGCTGCACGAGGACTTCTGCTAAGTGACAATGGAACACCCCAATGATTATTGTAGCTGCCAACGGAGGCATGAATGCCGCCGAGAGGTGCTAAAAGTTGTTCGAGCCAGCGTCTCATAGTTGTCTTACCTGCGCTGCCTGTAATCGCAACAACTTTACCGTCAAAGCGAGATCTGGCCGCGCCAGCCAACTTCCAAAGCCCGTCTAGTGTGTCAACGACAGGCAATCGAGGACTATCTGTGTCAAAGTCGTTACGGCACATAACGGCAGCGGCGCCTTTCGCAATCGCAGCCTGCACAAAATCATGGCCATTCCGGGCGTTTTCGATAACCCCGAATCGAGGACCAGGATCTCCGGAGAGAGCGATAAAAAGATCACCAGCAACAGTCGTTCGCGAGTCTATGCTGATGCCTAAAAGGTCAACGGGAAACTTCGGTAGATTGAAAATGTCGCCAATTTCCCCTGCGCGCCATAGAGGCTGATTATTCAGATGTATTCTCCGTGGTTAATGCTACAAGTTCAGTTATGCTTCGAACATGCAACATATTACCACTCTTCTGTTTGATCTAGGCGGTGTGCTCATTGAACTCGGTGACATTAACGAAATAATGGTTACAGCCCGCGGATCCCCTGAAGCAAAAGCGGACCAATGGTTGACTAGTCCAGCAGTTCGAGAATTTGAATCAGGAAAGTGTGACGAATCGGAGTTCGCTGAAAATATGATCTCAGAATTTCGGCTGAATCTAAGCAAAGCGGAATTCTTGGATAAATTTGTGAAATGGCCAAAACGAACTTTCCCTGCGGCTGAAAGTCTCCTTGAAAAACTTTCGGGTAAGTTCCAGCTAATCTGTTTATCTAATTCCAACAAAACTCATTTCGAAAGCTTTCTTATACACCAGCCAATTATTAATCTATTTTCGGCCACATTTTTCTCTCACGAGACCGGTTTTCTAAAACCTGATCTACAAGCTTTTGAGAATGTTCTCTCCGAGCTCTCGTTAGACCCAGAGGGAGTCTTTTTCCTAGATGACAACGCCGTCAATGTTGAGGCAGCAAGAGCAGTTGGCATAGCCGCAGAAAGAGTAGAGAGTCCTTATGATGTCAAACAAATATTGATGGAGCGCATGATCCTAACCGACTAGGGTTGATCCTGTGTTAGCATGCGCTGCCCATAACACCTGAGTTGAGAAACTATTCGATGTTTATTCTGCGAGCCATTTGGAACCTTATATCTGCATTCAAAAATGTGCTAGGAAATATTCTTTTGCTAACTGTAGTAGCAGCGGTGATATTTGGCTTGATCTCAAGAAACGTGCCCCAAGTACCCAAATCTGCAGCGCTAGTCATTAATCCAACGGGTTTCATCGTCAATCAGACCTCGGCGATAGATCCCGTCGAACAATTCTTAGCAGGTGACCAAGGAGAAAACTCAGAAACATTAGCTAGAGACCTGATTGACGCTATTCGTCAGGCAAAAAACGATGACCGAATAGGGGCGATAGTTCTGGAAGTGTCTAAACTAGCCGGCAGCAGTCTTAGCCTCTATGGCGAAATTGGGAAAGAGTTGTCAGCTTTCAAAAATAGTGGCAAGCCGGTCTACGCATTCGGTAATAGCTTTTCTCAAACCCAATATTTCCTTGCTAGTTACGCTGATGAACTCTATATCAACGCAGATTCTCATAGTTTTCTTGGCGGGGTATTCCTTCAGGGTCTCGGTAGTTATCCCCTTTATCTAAAAGAAGCACTCAACAAGTTGTTTGTATCCGTGCACGTTTTCAAGGCAGGAATTTACAAGGATGCGGCAGAGACTTTGACTCGCCATTCTATGTCAGAGTATTCCCGGCAAGCGACTCAACTACTGGTCGATAATCTGTGGCAAAGTTATCTAGAGACGGTTTCAAGGGAGCGAGGCATAGCAGCGGACGACATAAGTGAATATATTGAGAATTATGCCGATATTCTGAATGACTCAGGCGGCGACTTCGGCAAACTCGCGGTTGCCCAGGGCCTCGTAGACGATGAAATAAGTCGCAGCGACTGGCGTGCTAAAATGCAAAAAGTGGTCGGAAAATCTGGTGACACATATCAAAATATTGATTTTCGCAGTTACCTAGCAGCGACCAAGTCTCCAATCCGCAACCCTGAAAGTGATAAAATCGCAGTAATCGTAGCCAGCGGCAATATTCTCGATGGGGATCATCCTCCCGGCCAAGTTGGTGGTGATTCGGTTGCCCGTCTCATCAGGGAAGCACGCACGGAAGACGATATAAAAGCCATCGTACTGCGCATAGACAGTCCAGGTGGTAGTGCATCAGCCTCAGAACTTATACGCAACGAACTGGCCCTGACTCAAGCAGCTGGTAAACCAGTAGTAGCATCTTTTAGCGGTGTTGCCGCCTCCGGGGGCTACTGGATAGCAAGTACAGCAAATCGAATTTTCGCTACCGAAACTACCATTACAGGCTCTATTGGCGTTTTTTCGATATTTCCAACAGCTGAACAGACTCTAAATAAATTGGGTATAAAGTCGGATGGTGTTGGTACAACAAGTCTTTCCGACGCGTTTGATTTTACACGGTCACTCAACCCGATGTTTGCAAAAGCGTTGCAGATTTCAGTCGATCATACCTACGACAAGTTCATTGCTCTTGTATCTGAGGGTCGCGGCATGACGCGCGAAGCAGTGGATGCGATCGCACAAGGCCGAGTTTGGACCGGTGCGCAAGGGCTTGAACATGGGCTGGTTGATGCAATTGGCGGTATCGACGAGGCTTTAGCGTCAGCGGCGACGCTCGCTGGTCTTGATGACTATGACCTCGTTTATCTCGAGAAGCGGCTAACAGCCCAGGAACAGATCTTACAACAACTTCTCAATTCAAAATTAATGACCGGATCTGCTCTGTCGTCATCGATCATTTCTAAAATGTATCGTGATATAGGTTTCGTTTCGGACTTAACCGAAAAACCGGGTGTGTACCTGCATTGTGTGTCTTGTAATGTGACAATATGATTTCATTCTGCGGACGGACCAATATTTAGCGACCCACCCAAAAATCAGCGAGGCTATGCCTCAGAGATGTTGCCGAAAGAACCTTATGAGGCTGCCATTGAGACGGAAATAATTTTTGGTAGCCTATTTCTGCATAGCGACTATCAACGAGACAGACGACCCCTTCATCCTTCTCACTGCGGATAACTCTCCCAGCAGCCTGCAGAACTCTTGTAAAGCCTGGGTACTGATAAGCAAACTTAAACCCATCTTCAGCATACCGGTCTCGGATAAGATCACGGTCTACACTTAGACCTGGTAGGCCAACTCCAATAATGATTGTCCCGATCAATCGACGACCTTTAAGGTCGACTCCCTCGCCAAAGATACCTCCCATAACAGCAAATCCGCAGACCACATCACCATCGAAATGTTCAAGAAACTCTTGTCTCTCTTTATCCGTCATTTTTGGCTTCTGCGTTACTACATGTGTATCCGGATATTTGGCTGCAAAAGTCTCGTAAGTAGCATCGAGATAGCTGTAAGAAGGAAAAAACACAAGATACCCACCAGGCCTCGACGAAATCACTGCATCGATGAGCTCGATAAGCGCTTCTATAGACGACTCCCTGCCGGAAAATGATGTGTCCACATAAGTTGCCATAGCGACATGTAACTTTTCCCTGGGATAGGGATTAGGCAACTCTTGCCAATGAGCTGAGTTATCAATTCCAAGTAAAGCTTTAAAATAACGGGTTGGTTGTAGTGTTGCGGAAAAACAAACCACGCCTGACAATCTGTCAAAGGCAATTGCTAGTCGATTGGATGGATCAACACAGTAAAGCTTGACTCTCACTTCGCTATCGTCCGCTCTTTGCAGCAGCGTGACATAGTCAGCATCATAGTCTTCGGCTATTCGCAGGAAACGTAAAACTTCAAAATAAAGTGATAAAGAATCACCTGGCGCCTCCGTTCCAGAGTTGTGATGTAAAAGAGTAGCTTCGACTTGCTTGCAGAACTTATGTAGTAACGAGGTCAGGGCCACAGGGGGCTCATTCAAAAGAAAGAAGTCACCTGTGACAAAAAGGTCATCCTCTCTAGAAAGTTTTAAGAGCGCACGGCTAACAATCTTGCCTGCATTGGCCAAAGCCGGTGACCTTGACCTAATCAAGCGAGCGAAACGAAGAAATTGAGACGAAACTAATTCAACGGAGTGCATCTCGCGTCCTCGATCGACAAGGTTATGAACCTCGTCAATCAATGCTATCGACTCAAACGATTGACTTTTAAGATATCGACGCAAATACACCGCTGGGTCAAAGACGTAGTTATAGTCACAGATAATCAGGTCGGCTTCCTGAGAGATATCTAAACCTAGCTCAAATGGACAAATTTCGTAATGTTTGGCAAAGCGCTCAATTGAATCACGGTCAAAGTGATCTTGAAGATCCAGCATTTCTCTGACTGCAAGATTCACACGATCGTAGTAGCCTTTGGCATAATTACAGTAGTCTGGGTCACAAGGCAGTCCAGGATTGAAGCAGATCTTTTCTTTGGCAGTGAGCGTCACCAATCGGATCCTCGCACCCGCCCCAGATAGCTGTTCCGCAGCTTTTTCCGCCATCTGTTGCGTTGAAGTTTTAGCCGACAAGTAAAATATTCTGCGTTTCCCTGTCTTTTCTAGTGCATGTAACGCCGGAAACAACGTTCCAATTGTTTTTCCGATACCAGTGGGTGCCTGGAGCACTAATTGCCCACTCGTTACCAACTGACGATATACAGTCACAGCCAAGTCTCTCTGTCCAGGCCTATAGTTAGGATAAGGGAAACTCAAGGTTTTGTTCGCCTTGGACCTGATCTGCCGCCACTGTCGCCTGCTCTCCAACCGATCTACCAGTACGAGTATAGCCTCGGCAAATTTAAACGTTAGTTCACCGACGGAGAATAGCTGTTCCAGCTGATACTCCTGCTCCTCATCTAGGTGGAAAAGACACAAGCGGACTAAAACTTCCGCCACGTCCATTTCGCTAGCAAGCATAAACGCATAGAAGCATGCCTGACGCCAGAACTGCTCAAGAACATATTCTGGTATAACTTCTGGGTTCACTCGTATACTTTTAATTTCGTCGACAAGCATAATGTCATCGGACATGGAAAAGCCGTCCACCCGTCCATTAATGCTTATACCAAAACAACCACACTTAACCTGATACGCGACTGAATGTTCGGAAAAATAACCATCTGGTCGAGTTTTCTGAATTTTTTTATGAGCCGCAATGCCTTCTCTGGCAGAACTTCTTGATGAGAAACGGTAATTGATATCCCCAGTCCGGCAGATGTCAGCGAGTTCACCGACCGACAAACTGATTTTTTCTATGCTCTTTCCCACTCAACATTCACCACTGAAACAGGAAGGCCATTTGCAAGGAAATATTGAAACCAGCGAAGTTGGTTCTTTTGTAATTTATCACCGGGCCCTTTCACTTCTATAAGTCGGTAACCTTCGTGATCAAAGCAAATAAGATCCGGGAACCCACTCGTATTATTTTTTAAGTCGACAAGCATGCGACGAAAGATAATCTGTAAATGCTTAGGCGGAATTAAGTCCAACACTAGTTTCAATAATTCATCACTCAACAGCCCCCAATACACAAAATCATTTGCCACGCCGACTTTCTGATCGAGAACATTCAGGACACGATTTTTAAGTTCTCCAGGCTTGTCCAATATCGTCAATCTATCTTCAATCATCTCCCTTCGATTTATGAAGAAATCCCCGGTATAGAGGTCGGACGGGCCACGTTGAAACGGATGACAAAATGCGCCGGGCACTGAGGCGAAGATAATGTCCCAGAAAGACAAACCGAAAAGAGATTTGAACAAGGCATTTTCGACATAAAAACAACGTCCCGATAACCCTTCGTAATAATCGGCAGCAGCTTTCTCCACTCTACCCTTGCTTGCTCTAACTTTTATGGTGTCGCAGGGTATATTTTTTTTGGAGATTATCGGGAGAGCATGAGACATCCCACTTTTCTGGCTAAGCCTTGTGGCGAAATATCGAGCAAACTCTTGCTCTTCCTGATTAAGTGGCTCGAGCTCTATAGCTTCACAGAGATTAAGGGCTAAACGGTGCTCACCGAGCTTGTCGAGCAGCCTAATTTGGCGTTCGCGAGAAGGTGGCGTTAGTGTCTTTGTATATAATTGTAAAGCACACTCATCACATTTTAGTCTTTCCAGCTGTCGCGCCAACCGATTTACTAACCTATCAAATCGTCTAGCTGCACGAGAGTCCTCAGGTCTGCACGGCAGCTCCTTAACTAGAGACATTATCGAATCACCATTATTGTCTAATGCTAAAACTTCTTCTGCTCGTTCTGCTAGATCCCTCAAGCGAAGTACCAACTCCAAATTTTCTCTGGTTGTAAAAGTTATCGATTGTCGTGAAATTTCGTAACTTTCAAAAGGCGCCACCAGCTCATGCATGACGAATTCAGTCATGTCTTGATGGAAATTACCGAAAAATAATAGCCTGAAAATCCTTAATTCTTTCAGCCCAAGAAGCTGAACCACAGTGACGCCTAATTCTGTTAACGGATTAATCGCTCTTTCATTAATCCGCACTTTAAGTTCACTTTTCTTAAGGCCGCTGGGTACTTTTTCAAAACCTAGCAGGGTCAACAATTCACGACGACTGCAGAGCTCGATAGCTTCCTCTACAGGAGGTTCTACCACTTCTAATAGCTGGTCACTTTTCAAATGCTCGATTGCTGCAGACAAGTCTTTAATTTCTTGATAATTAATCTTATCGCAGCGAAAGTAGGGCCCAATACGGTTAGTCAGACGCACATACAGGCGTATTCCATCATCGGGCAATCGTCGAAGCCGTTCATTAAAATGTTGTTCGTTTGCAGACAGAAGATGCTCGTAATGGTTGGCAACAAAATTCAGGAGATAAAGAAAGTTATCCAGATAGTAGTCTTCTGTTAGGCGATTGACAGTTTCCGACGACATAAGTAGGAGTAGTTAAAACAGTTCATTGTGATTTTATACTGTATTTATATACAGTTAAACTAATATATTCGACGGTACTGACGTCGACTGTTGGTCAGAGAGTCTATTTGAATCATGATATTACGTGATGGAAAACTGAGTTCCCGTTTCGCATTTTCGTCACCGTCAATAATGAGCTGGTTTCCCTGAATTGCATAAGGTAAACCAGGGTGCTCGTCCAAAAAAACTTCTGTAGAAGTGTAGACAGTAACCAAGACAAATCCTGCTAATTCTGATTGCCATTGGCCAACAATCATACTGTCGAGATTAGCCTGAGAGCTTATACAACCAGATAATGGTGCGGTTAACATAGCAATCGCAACAACCAAAGGTAGCTTTGATTGAACAGTCAACCAGCCATTCTTCGAACAATTCATGGCAAAATAGTATCCTCAAACTGGAAAACTAGCGAATATATCTAGTCACCCACTGGTGGAATGAAAAAAAGCTTTAAATAGGAGTCAAAAGAAAAGACAGGAAGAATCGCTCGAGAATTAATTCAGAAAGAATCAACAATGCTTTCAGCGAAAAGTGAAAGGCAATAATTATTAAGTAGAAAAGAACGATGAAAATTAAGAATAGTGAAGATCTGGCGAAACTACGAGTGATCGGCGGCATAGTTTTCGAAACACTCATGCTTATGAAAAAAAATCTCAGAGTAGGCATCTCGACCAAGACACTAGACAAGATTGGACAGACCAACCTCGAGAAATTTGGTGCTCAGTCAGCGCCCATCCTAATGTACGATTTTCCTGGTCACACCTGCATAAGCATCAACAGCGAAGCAGCACATGGAATACCCTCAGACCGGAAAATAGAGCCTGGCGACGTCGTCAATATAGATGTATCTGCCGAACTAGAAGGTTACTTTGGCGATACTGGTGCAACATTCGCAGTCCCACCCGTCGACCCACGTATCGAGTATCTATGTCAATCGACGAAAAAAGCGCTAAAAGCTGCAATGAAATCTGCACGAGCGGGCGCAAGAGTCAGCCATATTGGTCAAGCCATCGAAAAAACTGCGCGGGAGTCTGGTTTCAAGACCCTTAGGGATCTAGGTAGTCATGGAATTGGAAAGAGCCTTCATGAGGACCCGCATTTCATTCCCAACTTTAACGACCACAGCGATCACCGCATTCTAGAAGAAGGCCAAGTAATTACAATTGAACCGTTTCTTTCGACCTCATCAGAGTCAACAACTAAGGCTGAAGATGGCTGGGCGCTAGTGACGAAGGAAGGCAATTTTTCTGCCCAATACGAGTACACAATGGTAATCACAAAAGATCAGCCACTGGTCTTAACCGCTCTGAATAACTTAACTGGCTAATTAAGCAAACCTTTTTTCTGACTCAGAGAATACCTGCTGCCATTTTCCGTTCGTGTACCTAGCCAACAACATCGCAGCTTTAACGACGTAATCACCAATCAAAGCGGCATAAATCCACTCAACAGACAAATCTAGTAGCACGAAAATAGCGGCTAGTCCTACCCGAATAACGCAAAGACCAACCATAGTAGCCACAAGAGGGAAACGAGTGTCACCGGCTCCTCGTAGACACCCACCAAGGGTAAACTCAATCGCCATTAGGGGCTGAACCAGTGCCATTATATAAATAAAGGCAACCGTGAGCCGAACAACTTCGTCATCATCAATTAGAAAACGAGCAATTTCGCTAGCAAAAGAAGCGATAACCGCACTTAGCACTGTCATTGATGCAGTTGCGAGGCCTAAAGCTCCCCAACCACTTCTGACAGCGCCCTGAGGGTCATCTGCACCAAGGTGCTGGCCCACTAAGGTAGCGCCAGCGATCGAAAAACCAAAGCCCACAACAAATGAGATGCTGAGGATCTGTACGCCAACACCGTAAGCGGCGTACGGCGCAGTCCCATAGAATGCTACTAACCAAAGAAAAGCGACGAAACCAATCTGAAACACGAATTGCTCTATCCCAGCCGGATAGCCAATGTGTATTAATTGCCGAGTTCTGGCGCGAGTCAGGGATTCATTGTCTCCTAACCGCACCCTCATCCGCCTGGTGTAGTACAAGTAAAGAAAAATCAGACCGCCCACCGCGAACGATAGGCCATTGGCAAGTGCCGCTCCTACAATACCTAGTTCAGGGAATCCGTAGAGACCAAACACCAACAAATAGACGAAAGCAACATTAACTAAATTAGTGACTACCCCAATCCATAATGGAGTTTTCGTATCGCCTGCGGCACGAAGAGCTGCACCCAGAATCATGTTAATTGAAAAAGCAATGTTGAACAGACTTAGATAAAATATAAACTCTCCCGCCATGATGGTTGGCAGGTCTTCTAGACCAAAAATACTGGCAATCTGAGTCGGAAACAGTAGGCAGGGAATCATTAACGTAAGGGCAACACTGTTACTGAGCCACAGCGAAACTCTAGTAACACGAGCGGCTTCCCGCTCGTCACCTGCGCCCCAAGCTCTAGCGACCATGGCTGTCGTACCGGCTGAGATGGCCATAAGAATAGCCTGTAGGCCCCAGAAAATGCGATGTCCTGTTGTCACCGCCGCAACAGCGTCAGCGCCCAAGGTGCCGACGACTTTAATACTGACAATACCAATGACGGCAAACATCAAGTTACTTAGGATTGCGGGCCAGGCTAACTCCCAAATACCCAGCTCTGGCGCCCTTATAACTGCAGCTTTTTCACCGTCCGTTTCAGTCATGATCTTATCTAAGGCAGGAATAACAGCGTAAATTAAAGGGGCATTGAGGCGGCGCTAATTTACACGCTAAGACTTATCAGAACAAGATTTCTTCAAAAACCATGTTCTTAGTCAGCGCTATTAGCCAATGGAATCTGCACGGTAAATGTCGATCCTTCACCAAGAATACTCCTTACCGCAACATTGCCTCTGTGAGATTGCGCTATGTGTTTTACGATAGAGAGCCCCAGTCCCGTGCCGCCAAGCGAGCGCGATCGAGCACGATCGACGCGATAGAATCTTTCAAAGATACGTTCACTATGATCTTTCGAAATACCAATACCATCATCGAGCACTTCAATCTGGGCCATCGCACCAATTCGATTGATCCGCATAGTTACAACACCGCCTGCATCAGTATATTTTAGTGCGTTGTCCACCAAGTTGGTTATCATTTGGTTTAGTGCCTCAACCTCACCTTCTACCCATAGCTTCTCTTGTTGAACCTCAAGCCTCAATTCAACTTGCACGTCGGAAGCGTCCATTTGCTTTGATTGATAAACCTGTCGAACGACAGAGTCGAGAGACACAGCTTTAAACTCTCTTACCCTAGTTGTCGAATCAAACCGCGACAACTGAAGAAGATCCTGCACGATCACATCGAGTCTAATGGCCTGAACGCGGATTCTATCCATGAATCTGTCAATTACATCTGCAGGCATTTCAGGGTCATCAATGATAGTTTCTACCAAACCACGGATGGCTGATATCGGTGTCTTTAACTCGTGGGAGGCGTTCGCAACAAAATCACTTCTAACCTCTTCAAGTCGGGCACTCATAGTTACGTCTTCCAGGACCATAATGACCCCAGTTACCTTGGCTCCCCCGCTTTCGTCCATCCAATGACAGCTGCATTCAATAGTCTTTGCACCATCATTTATGGTTGATTCAACAGCGGTCTGTTCACTGATACAAGTACGAATCAGCTGCTTAAGTTCGTTAAACACAGAAACCTCGTCAAATCGCTTACCAACCGTATCGTCCTGTGAGATGCCTAGCATTAATAATGCGGCCTCGTTGATATGTAAAAATTGTTGCTCTGAATCGACGGCCACAACCCCTTCAGCAAGACCTGCTAGCACGGCTGCCAATCGATTACGACTAACGGTTACCTGATCGATAGTCTGCTCCACATTTAAGGCCAGCTCATTGATTGCTTTAACTAGCACCCCGAGTTCATCATTTCGAACTTCCGGCAAACGAAGTTGGTAGTTACCACGCGCAATATTTTTAGAGAGGCTCGTAATTTCAGTGATAGGAATCGTAATCCGCAACGCTAGGAAGTAACCCAAAAGAAGGACAACTAGTCCGACAATGGTAGCCCCCAATATCAAGCGCGTTCGAAGAGCGCGGATCTGATGATCGATAAATTCCAAAGGTACCGCGAGGCGGAGAAAACCTTGGTTACCTTGATTGCCTTTAACGGGAAACGCCAAGTAATACATAGATAGCTGGAGAGTTTCGCTGAAGCGACTGGCAACGCCAAACTCTAAGTCTTCGTTTATAAGCAATTGAATTTCAGGGCGGTCAAGATGATTGTCCATATCTATCGCATCGCGAAAGTTATCCGCTAAAACCAGGCCGCTCTCCGAGATAATCGTCAGACGAGAAGTGATACCTGTAAACAATCGGGAAGTCTCTTCAGAATCGAGAAGTCCACCTAAATCAATGCGCGCGCCAGCGGTTTCAGCTAAAGCATTGGATTGATCTAGCAGCGATTGTTCCACACGATTGAGGGCATCCCGTCGCACTTGATCTGCCACCAGAAGACTGACAAGCGATGTGCTGAGAATCAACGCCAGGCCAAGGAGACCCCAAATCTGCCAGAGGAATCGAGAACTTAACATCTCAGTTGTCTAGAATTCGATAACCCACGCTTCGGATCGTTTGGATGAGTTGAGCCGCATCACCAAGTTTTTTCCTAACAGACCGGATATGAACATCAATATTCCTGTCAACAACCACGACGCCCATTCCTAGAACCCTATTGAGCAATTGTTCACGGGTAAAGGCTCTACCCGGGTGGGCAGCTAGCTGATGCAAAATCTTGAATTCCGTCGCTGTTAAGCTGACCATCTCGTCATCGACTCTAACCTCATGCCTTGCAACATCAATCGTCAGGTTTTGAAGAACGATTCGTTCCTTCGATTGGCTTTCCTTAACCTGCCCGCGTCTTAAAACTGCCTTAACGCGAGCCAGGAGCTCACGCGGGCTAAATGGCTTTGTCAGATAGTCATCAGCGCCCATTTCAAGCCCGACAACAATATCGCTTTCCTCTCCTTTAGCAGAAATGATTATAACAGGTATATCGTTAACCATTGGATCAGACTTCAATTGTCGGCAAACGGACAACCCATCCATGCCAGGCAACATTAGATCTAAGATAATAAGGCTAGGCGATTGATTCCGAATCAGATTGATACTCTCGTCGCCTCGGTCAACAGCCAACACGTTGAATCCTTCGCGCTTTAGATTGTAACTGATAACCTCGACAATATCAGGCTCGTCTTCTATTACGACAATTTTCTCTCGGTTCACTAGATAAAAACCCCATAGAGGTAATCGATGATCAGATCCGTTGAAACTTTTAATAAAAAACCTGAGGGTGATCTTAGGAATTCAGTCAGGAAACCTTTTGAAAAGCCAGGACCGCATTTGTTCCTCCGAAGCCAAAACTATTTGACATGACCGTTCTTATGCCTGCGTTATCTATTCTCGAGGTTACGATCGGGGCTGACTCGATGTCCGGATCGAGATTATCGATGTTGGCGCTAGCGCAGATAAAGTCATTATCTAACATCAGTAGAGAATAAATCGTCTCATGCACCCCTGCCGCACCTAGCGAGTGACCGGAAAGAGATTTAGTAGAACTGATTTTGGGCAGTTCCGTCCCAAAGACACGGCGGATAGCAGCAATTTCTGGAGGGTCGCCAGCAGGTGTACTCGTTCCGTGTGCATTAATGTAATCGACATTACCTTCTATCGTTTCAAGAGCCATACGCATTGCCCTTTCACCGCCCTCGCCACTTGGAGCAACCATGTCATAGCCGTCCGAAGTCGCACCATAGCCAACGATTTCAGCATAAATCCGAGCACCTCGCGCTATGGCATGTTCTAACTCTTCTACCACTGCAAAACCTGCACCCCCCGCGATAACAAAACCGTCACGATCCTTGTCATATGCTCTAGAGGCACTTTCCGGCGCGTCATTTCGGGTAGACAAAGCGCCCATGGCGTCAAAGAGAGAGGTCATGGACCAATGTTCTTCCTCTCCACCACCGGCGAAAACAATATCCTGTTTTCCTAACTGAATGAGTTCCAATGCGTGACCTATACAATGAGCACTAGTGGAACAGGCCGACGTAATCGAATAATTTACACCCTTAATCTTAAAGGGTGTCGCCAGGCATGCAGAAATCGTTGAACTCATAGTCCGCGTTACTCGATAGGGGCCAATCCTTTTCAGCCCCTTAGCTCGGAGAATATCAGATGCTTCAGTAAGATTTGATGAAGAAGCACCACCCGAACCAGCGACGATGCCACTACGAACATTTGAAACGTCGGACTCAGAAAGACCGGCATCATTGATCGCTTCCTGCATTGCTATGAAGGAGAAAGCTGCTGCGTCGCCCATGAAACGGCGTAGCTTGCGATCAATCATTCCATCAACGTCAATATCGATGCTTCCCGCAATATGACTGCGCAGCCCCATCTCTGCATAAGCATCCTGAAATTTAATGCCAGAACGAGTCTCGTAAAGAGACGTAAACGTTTCGGTCAAATTATTACCAAGCGGAGAAACTATCCCTAATCCAGTTATAACGGCTCTTTTCATGCTTATCCTGAAAAATCGTCTAGTGAAGTAAAAAGACCTACCCTAACGTCATTGGCAGTATAGATATGTTTACCGTCGACGAGCATGCGACAATCGGCGATTCCAAGTACTGTTTTACCTTCGCGAAAACGTTTCAAATCTATTTCGTATTCCACTAGTTTTGCATCAGGCAGGACCTGACCGCGGAAACTGACCTTGCCACAGCCCAATGCGCGTCCTACACCCCAGTTCCCCTTCCATGCCAGCCAGAAGCCGACTAGCTGCCAAAGGGCATCAAGACCAAGGCAGCCAGGCATGACAGGGTCGGTGATGAAATGACATTTGAAAAACCATAAATCAGGATTGATGTCCAACTCCGCCCTAATGAAACCTTTATCAAAAGCACCACCATCCTCACTGATTTCTGTAATTCTGTCGACCATTAGCATTTCGTCCACAGGCAGGTGTGCCCTCCCCGGACCGAACAAATTGCCCAGACCACAATCAACTAGTTCTGCTTTACTAAAACTATGTTGGTTAACGAGTGAGCGATCTAGCTTAGGCCGCGTGGGAAAGTCATTTGACATAGATTGAATTCGAAATGATTTGATATTGGGTCGGCTTCCGGCCGCGATTATATCATTGGGCATTCAAAAGGAAACCAAATGCATGTCCTCAGAAAATGTTGACAAATAATTCTCCTGGGGTGTAATGCCATTCATTTAGGACTGGCTATTACTTTGAACTGTAACCAAGGACAGCCGTCAAAGCGATAGAGAGAAGCGTTAGGATATGCCTAGTGATTAAGATAGACAAACTTGCCGTCGTCGACCCTTCAGCGGAAATTGGTGAAAACTGTGTCATCGGCCCCTTCTGCACCATAGCAGCAGATACTATGATTGGAGCCAACACCCATCTAAGATCACACGTAGTTGTTGAACCCCACACTACCATAGGCACTGATTGCGAAGTCTTCCCTTTTGTAACTCTCGGCATTCAGTCACAGGACCTCAAATATGTGAAAAATACGGTAACTCATACAGAGATAGGCGACAGAAATCTGATAAGGGAATTCGTGAGCATACATTCTGGTACCGCGGAAGAGACAAAGACAAGTATTGGGAATGATTGCGCATTCCTAGCTCACGCGCACGTTGGTCACAACTGCGAAGTAGGAAATAACGTTGTAATGAGCCACGGCGCCACAGCAGGCGGGCATGTTAAAATTGGCAATCACGCGAATATTGGCGGTCTCGCGGCAATCCACCAATTTTGCCAGGTTGGAGAGGCGGCTATGGTTGCTGGCCAAGGTAGAGTAATTCAAGACGTTCTTCCATTCACTATAGCTGATGGTCAACCCGCTCACATGCGCGTTATTAATAAAATTGGAATGGAAAGAGCTGGCCATAGCAGCGATGAAATTTCAGAAGTGCGGAAGGCCTTTCGGATACTATTCATGAGAGAGCTGCGGTTAGAGGAAGCAGTCCGTGAAGTAAGTGAGGCTTTGCCGGACTCCTCTAATGTAAAAGCAATGTTAGATGCTGTTAGCTCCTCACAGCGCGGACTGGCTAGGCCGGAGACAGCTACTTTCGAAATCAATATGGCAGACGATTGATCTTGGCAATATTGTCGCATTGCTGATCGACATGCTGATCTGCAATACTTGAATCTCAATGCTCAATCACACTACGTAGATACAATCAGGAAGGCCCTATGTTTAAAGCTGTCCTCTGGGATTTTGGTGGCGTCATCACGTCAAGCCCATTCGAAGCATTCAATAGGTATGAATCCGAACGAGGACTACCAAAAGATTTTCTCCGGTCAATTAACGCCACAAACCCAGATACTAACGCATGGGCGAAGCTAGAGAGTAGTCAGGTCAGTGTTGACGAGTTTGATGAGCTGTTTGCGCAAGAAGCTGAAGCAAAGGGGCACAGAGTAATGGGTCGGGAGGTGCTTGATCTTCTGTCAGGTGACGTTAGGCAAGAGATGGTAAGGGCTCTGCATCTCATCAAAGAAAACCATCGTATCGGCTGTATTACCAATAATGTAAATACAGGACAGGGTCCGGGCATGGCAAAAACAACTGCCAAGGCTGCCCAAGTTGCAGAAATAATGGCATTGTTTGATGTCGTAATCGAGTCCAGCAAAGTCAATATTCGCAAACCTGACCCGGCGATTTACAAAATGACCTGTGAGCAGATGTCTTTAAGACCCGAAGACACCATCTACCTTGACGATCTAGGTATCAATCTAAAACCAGCGCGTGCTTTGGGCATGACGACGATAAAAGTGTTAAATGCCGATCAGGCATTAAAGGAACTAGAAGCGCTTCTAAATATGTCATTAAGATGAATGTTCTGCTGACTGGGGGCGCTGGCTTTATTGGCAGTCATACTGCCATAGCTCTCCTTGAATCCGGCCATGACATTGTCATCGCCGATAACTTCTGTCAAAGCAGCAAAGAGGTTATTTCGCGACTGGAAGAAATCAGTGGTCACTCAATCCGCCACTACGAGATTGATGTTGCGGATCGAAGCCCACTGAAAGAGATCTGCATGAATGAAAAGATTGATGCCGTCATGCATTTTGCCGGCCTCAAGTCAGTGACTAAATCACTCGACGAACCATTGCTCTATTACGAAGTTAATCTGTCATCGATACTCAGTTTATGCGACATCATGGTCGAACTCGATATTAGAAACCTCGTATTCAGTTCATCTGCAACCGTCTACGGTGAACCCGAGAGGATTCCATTAGACGAACATTGTCGCACCAGTAAAGCGACCAACCCCTACGGAAGCACAAAACTATTCATCGAGCAGATCCTCAAAGACCTGCAAAACGCTCAACCGTTAATGAATATTGCATTATTGCGTTATTTCAATCCAGCCGGTGCGCATGGCAGCGCACGCATCGGCGAAGATCCAGAAGGAGTTCCAAATAACCTGGTACCAATGGTGACTCAGGTTGCGATAGGAAATCTTGAGGAACTAGTCGTTCACGGCGACGACTATGATACTGCAGACGGCACTTGTGTTCGCGATTTCATTCACGTGTGCGACTTGGCGGAAGGTCACGTAGCAGCACTCTCTAAATTAACCAGCGCGCCAGGGCTGGTGGTTTATAACCTGGGTACAGGACGGGGAAAGTCAGTCAAGGAGGTTATTGAAGCATTTGAGGATATTTCGGGTATAGCGCTTAACAAGCGTATTGGCCCTCGTCGACCCGGGGACGTTCCTATCACTTTCTGTGATCCTAGTCTCGCTGAGCGAGAACTCGGCTGGCGAGCCAAAAGAACCATTGTTGATATCTGCAGAGATGCCTGGCGCTGGCAGCAGAAGAATCCAAAAGGCTATAAGTCCACCGCGTAGAGAGCAGCTCTTCCAGTACCATCCTTGCGTTCGTTTACAAGCAACAAATTCTTTTCATCAACATCAAATGCGGCTGCCTCCAAACCATATATATCCGGAAGCGCTACCCGTTGCGGGGTTCCCCTGAATGCCTCTGCCCAGCTTTCACCTTTACCTTTCGAAAATAGATAACTATCTCGGTAAGTCGCGACGATAGCGGTCCTCCCCTGCATGGCAAGTGCTGTTGGCGATGATCGATAACGGCCCCAATTTGGGTCCTCTCGCAAGTCCCGGGCGCTAGGTTGTGGTAGTTGTTCAAGCCGGCCCTCGTATTTCGCAGTTATCAATGTCCCCTTCGGACGCAATGGCAAACTGAATAACTCTGGCGGAACACGGCGTTTACTGATCAAATAAATACGTTCTTCTGCCTCGTCAACAGCAACCGATTCGACGTCTCTCTGACCATCGGGATAACGAAACCTGATGACCCATGCTGGTGCCAAGGAATCATCACCGACCCCTCCAAGATCAGGCTCGGGAATGACCAGCAAACGAACCTCTGGTCGCCAATAGAGATTATCCCCTGTATCAGCGATCAACACATATTGTTGCCCCTCGTAAGTGAACGAAGCGAGATCCTCAAAATCATGACTTTCGGAGTAGTCGACTATCCAGCTCCGTACATGACGACCATCAGCGTGAAAGGCGAAGAGCTGTGGGGCATTGCCACTATCGTTAATAGAAAAATAGATCCCCTGATTTTGTCGGGCAGCCGCAAGCCCACTCGCCTCGTTCAATTGCTCGTTCTCCAAATCTCCCATCCAGATAACCCGACGCTGTTTGGCGACCATTAAATCACTGCGATATCTCTGCCGGACATCATAAATAAGCTCTTCCCCGGTCAGGTTACGAGCGATACTTTTCAATCCCTGTGCAACATCTAAACCCTGAAACAGCCCAAATAGGCAGAAGACCATTAAAGGCGCGCTCAACAAGACAAGCAAAAACGCTAAGCTGTAAAAGACGTAACGCATCAGCCACCGGCTATTCGATGCAGGAAATGCAGTTCACTCTCTGCTCCGACAATCTCCAAAAGCGGGGTGTGAATAATTTCACCGTCTATCGCAATAGCCATATTGAGCAAAAGGTTTTCATCTAGATTTTCGAAACGCTGTACTAGGTCTCGCACAATATCCCGAAAGGTATTCGCTTCGGAAAGCGTGCGATCCGCTCCGGCAAGCAACTCTAACTCACCGGAAAAATAGACAATTGCCACTACTTTCCGTTTTGCAGAAGGGCGAGCACTCTAGGGGGCGAACAGGGTAGCTCTTCAACTTTTCGGTCGATTGCGTTTCCTACCGAAGTAGCCACCGCAGCTAACGGCGGAATAATTCCAGACTCCCCAACCCCTCTGACACCATAAGGGTGAAACGCGTTTGGTACTTCAACCACAATGGTCTCTATCATAGGGAGATCAGATGCTAGCGGAACCCTGTAATCGAGAAAACCAGGATTCTCCATCGCACCGTTTTCATCGTAAATGTACTCCTCGTTGAGCGCCCATCCGATACCTTGCGCCGCTCCACCCTGATACTGTCCTTCGACATAACCCGGGTGGATAGCCTTACCGGCATCCTGAGCAGCTGTGTATCGCACAACATCAACCTTGCCCGTCTCCGGATCAACAACTGTATCGGCAAGGTGAACAGCGAAACTAGGACCGGCCCCGCGTGCATTGACGTTAGCCGACCCTGAAATCTGTCCGCCTGTCTTTTCGGCGGCTGCACACACCTCCGCCAACGTCATGGATTCTTCGCCTGCCGCGTTAGTCGCGACACCATCAGAGTACTCGACCTGCTCTGTCGTAACATTCCAAAGGGAAGCGGCACGTGCCTTGACCTGGGAGACCACCTTCTCTGCAGCCTCAATTACAGCCATACCTGTCGCAAACGTGGTTCGGCTGCCTCCAGTCGTAGCACTGTAAGGCAGAGTATCTGTATCAGCTACGATTGGCTTAAGATTCTTCAATGGAATACCCAACACCTCAGCTGCCATCATTTGCATAGAGGCACGAGAGCCACCGATGTCTGGCGACCCTTCGATAATCGTGCCTGTTCCGTCAGTATTCATATTAAGCGTCACACTAGACTGGCCCCCGATGTTAAACCAGAATCCGGCAGCTACCCCCCTTCCCTGATTAGCCCCAACCGAGGACCGGTAGTGATCAGAGCCTTTGACTGCTTCTAGGCACTCGACAAGCCCGACACGCTTCAGTTTCGGCCCGTAGATTGTTTGAGTGCCTTCTTTTGCCGCATTCTTCAAGCGCAGATCGATCGGATCCATTGCCAATTTCTCGGCCAATTCATTGATCGCCATTTCAGCGGCAAATTCTGATTGGGGGGCTCCAGGGGCTCTATACGCTGCGGTTTTGGATCGGTTAAGGACAACATCGAAGCCCACCACATTGACATTTTCTAAGTCATAAGGCGTAAACATCGTCATAACACCAGGCATCAAAGGAGACCCTGGAAAAGCCCCGGCATCATACGCCATCCACCCTTCGGCAGCTGTAATCGTACCATCCTTTTTCGCACCAACTTTGGCTCGAACAATTGCGGCTGAGGTCGGACCTGTAGAAGTGAACACTTCGTCACGACCCATCACCATTTTTACAGGCTTGCCTGCTTTACGGGAAAGTATCAAAGCCACAGGCTCCAGATAAACAGTCGTTTTTCCACCAAACCCCCCGCCAATTTCACCCGGCACAACTTTGATTTTTCCAAGTTCCATGCCAAGCAAAGCTGCTGTGCTGGCTCTAACATCGAAATGCCCCTGGCTGGAACAAAAGATCAGGGACTGTCCATCCTCGTCATAGCGCACGGTACATGCGTGCGGTTCAATATAACCTTGATGCGCTCGAGGTAGTCTATACTCTCGCTCGACAATCACATCGGCTTCGGCGAAACCTGCATCTACATCACCAAGTTTCATCTGGGCACGGGTTGCAATATTCGAGGGTTTATCAGGTTGATCTTCTAAACCCTTCGTAAAGAGGTCTTCATGCAGGAGGGGAGCTCCTTCTTGCATTGCCGCTTCAATATCGAGAACATGAGGCAAAACCTCATAATCAATTTCAATAAGTGCCAATGCCTCCTCAGCTATCCTTTCAGAGTAGGCTGCGACAGCAGCCACGGCATGGCCATGATAGAACACCTTGTCGTCTGCGAGTATGTTGCGTGAAAGGTCCCTGACGTCCATGGTCGACTCGCCCGCTTCAAGGCGGCCTTCAGATTTATGAAAATCAGCATGAGTAGCGACAGAAAGAACACCTGGCATTGCTTCAGCCTTGGTGGTATCGATGTTCTTTATGCGGGCATGGGCGTGCGGGCTCCGCAGAATTCGTCCCCAAATCATGCCAGGCAATGCGAAGTCTGCTGCATAATTGGCACGACCCGTTACCTTGTCGAAGCCATCAGGGCGAACAGTGCGTTGGCCAATGTATTTAAAATCTTGCGCTTCACTCATCAGGCTCATCCTCTCATTGTCGCCGCAGCGTCAAGCACCGCACGAATTATCTTGTCATAACCGGTACAACGACATAAATTCCCCGCCAACCAGTACCGAGCTTCTTCTTCTGTCGGATTCGGATTCTCATCCAGAAGCGCTTTGGCGCTGACAACCAGTCCGGGAGTACAAATGCCGCATTGCAAGGCAGCGTGTTCAAGAAATTTCTCTTGAATCACATGGAGCTCATCATTGGCTGCAATACCTTCAACAGTACCGATTTTGGCCCCTTCAGCTTCCACGCCTAGAACCAGACAGGAACAAACTAATCTACCATCCATGGTAACCGAGCACGCCCCGCAGTCGCCTGAACCGCAGCCTTCCTTTGTTCCCGTCAATTTAAGTTCGTTCCGAAGCACATCAAGCAGCGTATCTCCTGGCTCGCAGAGAAACTCGGCAGGATCGCCATTAACCGTAGTCGTTACGTGTGTCTTTCCCATACTTTTACCCTTTAACCCTATCAGCAGCTATTCGTACTGCGCGCTTCACTAAGACACCAACGACGTGCCGGCGGAATTCAATAGTCCCTCGGCGGTCGTTAATCGGACTGGCAGAATCAGTCGCCGCCGTCGCTGCAGCTTCTAGAGCCACCTCATCGAGAACACTACCCACGAGAGCTGCGGCAGCCTCTGGCACTAATAATGCTGTAGGAGCAACAGCACCAATTGCCACCCTCGCTCTTAAACAGGTGCCATCTTTATCGAGTGTCAAGCTCACACCGGCACCGGCAACTGCAATGTCCATCTCCGTGCGTGGAATAAATCTTAGGTATGCATCTGCTGTACTAGTTGGGGGCTGAGGCAGCTTGATAGTTTTGAGTAACTCTCCTTTTGTCAGACAATTGGTGCCAACACCTGTTATGAAGTCCTCAACTGCTACGGTTCTTTCACCCGCAGGACCTACGATTACGCATTCAGCTGAATTTGCGATTAAAGCAGGTATAGTATCTGCCGCAGGGGATGAATTGCAGAGATTACCACCAACGCTTGCTCGTCCTTGTACCTGAGTAGAACCAATGAGATAAGCCGCTTCCACTAACCCAGGGTATATAGCTTTGATGTCGGACCTGGCCGTTAGCTCTGCACAATTCATCGATGGGCCGAGTTCTAATCCGGAGTCTGAAAGGATCGCATCGCACATTCCCGATATTTTCTTAACATCAACTAAGAGACGCTCGGGATCTTTACTCGCATTGGTTTGAATAATGAGATCAGTACCACCTGCAAGAACCATCGCAGGGACAGATGCATTAGCCAGGAGGCCAATAGCATCTTCAATTGAATCCGGAGCCTCGTAAGCAACAGAGACCATTTCTTCTCCTTTTATTTATTGAATTTGCGGACGAATAAGAGTCAACAAACGCTGTTTTTTGGAACGAGACTGAATTTATATCATGCAGCAGAATTATGCACCAAGTATACTTACTCCCCATCAGCTCCATTGATCAATTATGGCAATAAATGTTACCCAGGCCTCTGCCGAGCATGCCGCAATCATTGCAGACTTCAACCAGGCTATGGCTTTGGAGACAGAAAACAAGCTACTAGATCGCAACACCATTCTACCTGGGGTCTCAACCATGCTCAGCGACGAATCCCTCGGCTTCTACCTCATAGCGGAAACTGACATTTCTATTATTGGATGCTTGGGTGTGACTTACGAGTGGAGCGACTGGAGGAACGGTTTGTTTTGGTGGATTCAGAGCGTCTTCGTGGATCCAGAAAGTCGAGGCCAAGGCGTTTTCACTAGCATGTATGGGACTGTCAAGGCGCGAGCGTTGTCAGACAAACGTACCTGCGGCATACGACTATACGTAGAGAGGGAAAATAAGACAGCCTATAAAACCTATACCGGGTTGGGTATGTACGAAACCGAATATCGTCTGATGGAGGAACTGCTCTAAGTTTCAGAACTAAGCGCTAAATTTCGCATGGACTTCGTCTACCTGAATCTCCTTGGTAGCAGATCAATGCCCTGATGTCGCTATTACCTATAAGATCTCCACGGAGTACTTAGTGTCCGTATGTGTTATGCCGAACCCTGATTGTTCTCTTCAAGCCACTAGACGCAAGGTTCGCGTAATCTATAGAGTTCGTTCACTCAACCAAATAAGCAAAAAATTCTTTTTGACTATATCGATAAAATTCTAGCTGGACCGTTAGAGGCTATCGATGAACCAAGCACTATCTGCAGTTCTATTACTTGATTACATAGTTAAGGTTGGTTCAGAGGAAGATAGAGAACCCGCGAGATAAGTTTCGATTTTGTCATTAGCTAGGTGCTCGGACTCGCTGAACTGGATACCTACGCCTGGCCTATGAGGACTCTTAACCCCTTCGTTTGCTACCCAGATAACCTTCCCTTCGATCCGAATTTTTTCTGATTCATCCAAAAGATTAAGATGAATAAAAACCTCGTCTCCCAAATCATATTTCGTGTGATCCGCAATAAACAAACCACCGTTTTTAATAAAGGGCATGTAAATGCTATGCAAAGAATCTTTATCCTTGATTTCTATACTGATCATCTTATTTTCAATACTTTCGTTACCGAAGTCCTCCATCAGATACCCGGGTCACTATTTTTCGTTAACTCGTAAAATTTTGCACTATGCTAAAAAACAGCGCAATCTCAGCCGGTCAATAACCACTCCAATAACATCTGGGGATTGGCGTTAGCTGTTCCACCGAGCACATCTTTAGTTCTGGATAAACGATCCAGGAACTCAAATCTCGTTTGCAGGTCAATTACTGCCAATTTCTCTAATTGCGCTGACAAATCACTATTTCGCCACTCTACTCCAGTACTTGATCGACTGATAGTGTCGGCGATTATTTGATAAATAATATCCAACACAAGGCCCGGAGGTTCACCTGACAGAAGACCTGCCAATTCTATTGGCGAGCCTTTTTGTCTCAGAATGTCTACCAATCCGTCGGCTATTCTTCGACGAAGCTCAAGATAATCATCGTCGATAACTTCCATCGCGCGCAAAGGCATATCAGCAGCAATATCTAATAAAAGTGCGGCGTCGAGTTTCGATTCATGATTCTGTTCCAACCATGCAATAGCCTGCTCCCGATCAGGCGTATGACAGGAGAACTGCTGGCAACGACTTCGAATTGTTGGTAAGAGACGGTTTACTTCCTCTGAAACCAGGATAATCGTCATCGCCTCTGACGGCTCTTCAAGGCATTTAAGCAACGCATTCGCGGCCTGAACGTTCATAAAGTGAGCAGGCTGTATAACACATACTTTACGTCCGCCCTGCTGCGCGGTCTGAGCAGCCCATTCAACCATTTTACGAACCTGATCAATGAGTATTTGCTTGGAATCCTCCGGTATTAAATGCTTAAAATCAGGATGAGTGCCCGCACGAAGCAATTCGCATTGATGACAACGATCACAGGGCGCATTCTCTTCTGCGCAGAGCAAGCGTGAAACGAAACGCCGCAATAAGATGCTTTTGCCCGAGAAAGCTTGACCTGAAAGCAAAATCGAGTGCGGCAGCTCGCCTTTCTCCACCAAACCATGGAATCGGTCGTATAATGGTCCCAGCCAGGGTAGTACCTCAGAGGCCATCACAAAAAGACGCTATGACCTTTCGCAGTTCGACTTGAACCGCCTCCATCGACTGCGCGGAGTTTATAACTCGATAATGATCATACTTTGAACGTGCCAGAAACACAGTACGAACCCGCTCAAAAAATTCCCTTTCTTCCGATTCGAAGCGATCAGGGGAACTATCAGATGTTGCTCTTGCCAATCCGGCAGTCACATCGAGATCCAACAGGAGAGTTAGGTCGGGCTTGAAACCGTTGAGGACAAGTTCCTCTAATTTAGCTACCTTCTTGCTGCCCAATTGTCTGCCGCCACCCTGGTAGGCGTAAGAGGAATCTGTGAACCTGTCTGAAATCACCCAGACCCCCTTTGACAAGGCGGGTTTGATAACTTCTTCAACATGCTGTTTCCGAGCGGCGAACATTAATAGAAGCTCAGTCATTGCAGTCATGGCCTGTTCTTCCTTATCAAGCAGAATCTTTCGGATTCGTTCACCAGTCATGGTACCGCCAGGCTCTCTGGTCACCAGTACATCAAAGCCCCTCGCACTGACTAACGATTCGATTAGCGATAAATTTGTCGACTTGCCAACACCTTCAACGCCTTCAATGGTAATAAATCGTCCGGACTTCAATGTCTCAGCCTCTGAAATTGATCAACCGCACGATTGTGCTCAGCTAGAGTTTTGGAGAAAAAACTTCTTCCGTCTCCCATGCCAACGAAATATATATAAGGATGAGCCGATCCGCTCAACGCTGCTCTTATCGAGGCCCTCCCGGGAGAACATATGGCTCCAGGCGGCAAGCCGCGACGCGTGTAAGTGTTATATGCGGTGTCTGTGGTCAAATGGCTTCGTTTGAGATCACCATCAAAATCCTCTCCGACACCAAAAATAACGGTCGGGTCAGATTGAAGTTTCATACCAAGCCTAAGACGATTATGGAAAACACTCGCTATTTTCGCTCGATCCTCATCCAAACCGGTCTCTTTTTCAATAATAGACGCAAGAATAATCGCCTCAAACGGGTTGTCCAAGTCTATGGAGGGATCTCTCACTGCCCATTCAGAGGCGATGACCGACTTCATGCGTCTGTGAGCTCTCTTAAGTAAATCAAGATCAGAATCGCCACTCACATATTGGTATGTGTCGGGGAAAAACCATCCTTCTAAAGAATCGCTGATGCCCAGCATCTCTTTTAATTGCATATCATCAAGGTCAACTATTGTCTGCTCCAGAAATGGTGCTTGCCCAAGTGCTCTCCGCCAGTCCCGAAGGTTCCAGCCTTCTGGAAAAGTCATGCGGTACTTTACAACCGAATCCGATCTGAAAAGTCGCAGCAGATCCAAGGTCTTCATACCCTCTCTAACCTGATATTGCCCTGCTTTAATGTCTCCAGCTTGACGCGTCAGAACTCCCAAAAACTGAAAAGTAAACGGCAAAACAGGTAAATCACCTCGATCGTACAATCGCTTGCTTACGATCGGAATATTGTCACCAGGGTAAATATTAAAGACAAAACCCCGATCAACAGAATTGTTCAATTCAAGAACGCTAAAGCAAACGACAAAAGAAACAACTATTGTAGATGACGCAACGACCAGGAATCTCGGACGCAGCATTAACTAACTCGCCTAAAAATTAGAGAGCCATTGGTGCCACCAAAACCAAATGAATTGCTTAGGGCAGCGCTCATAGGAATGTCGCGAGCATTATGAGGAACATAATCCAGATCACAACCGTCACCAGCCTCGTCCAAATTAATTGTCGGCGGGGCGACCTGATCTTTTAACGCCTTAACTGTAATCGCTGCTTCAATCGAGCCCGCAGCACCTAACGCGTGTCCAATCATTGATTTCGTAGAACTAATTGCCACGTGCTGCGCATGGTCACCCAAAACATATTTTATCGCCTGAGTTTCGGCCACATCGCCCAAAGGGGTTGAGGTACCGTGGGCGTTAATGTAATCAATCTTATCGGCAGCAAGCTCTGCATCGTTCAACGCATTTTGCATTGCCAAGGCCGCACCTGTCCCATTCTCAGGTGGTTGAGTCATGTGGAATGCATCGGCGCTCATTCCAAAACCAGCAAGTTCGCAATAGATTTCAGCACCCCTGCTCCGAGCATGCCCATACTCCTCAAGCACTAACACAGCTGCTCCGTCGCTAAGCACAAAACCATCACGATCCTTATCCCAGGGCCGGCTAGCTTGCTCTGGAGATTCATTCCGTGTGGACAATGCTTTCATTGCAGCGAAACCCGCCATGGTAGTGGGACCGGTCGCCTTCTCTGCACCACCAACTAGCATTACATCTGCATCGCCCGAAACAATAAGACGAGCACCAAAACCGATATTGTGCGTGCCAGTTGTACAAGCAGTAGTGATCGCAATATTGGGCCCTTGCAGACCAAACATGATAGAAAGGTGCCCAGCTACCATATTGATAATACTACCCGGGACAAAGAAAGGTGTTACACGCTTCGGGCCTTTCTCGAGAACCACTTCATGGCAGGACTCAATAGTCACGATTCCACCGATCCCGGACCCCACCGCTACGCCAATGCGCCGCCGGTTAGAGTCAGTGATATCAAGCCCTGAATCCCGCATTGCGTGAATACCAGCCACAAGACCATATTGAATAAAACCATCCATCCGCCTAGCCTCTTTAATGGGTATGTAGGGCGCGACGTCAAAATCAGGCACGCCACCACCAAATCGGACGGAAAATTCTGTTGCATCAAAAGCCGTGATAGGGCCAATACCGCTTCGACCTTGCGTCAACCCCTCCCACGAGGAATTCAGATCAATACCCAACGGCGTCAGCATACCGATCCCTGTTACTACCACTCTACGTTTAGACAAAATAACTCGCTAACGATATATGACCTGTGAATTTATATTTTTTCTACAAAGACGCTTCTCAAGCTATTACCGCGATTACAAAATAGGAGATCCAATGACTCGAGGGCCTATCTGGAAAAAAAAAGCCGTGATCACCAAAGCGCTCACGGCTTGTCTCAGGGTAGCGCCATGTTTAAGTATGGGCTTCGATATAGTCAATTGCTTCTTTAACTGTCGTAATCTTTTCTGCTTCTTCATCAGGAATCTCTGTTTCAAATTCCTCTTCCAGAGCCATCACAAGTTCTACTGTATCCAGCGAATCCGCTCCCAGATCTTCTACGAAGGAAGCTTCCGGAGTGACTTCTTCTTCTTTTACACCGAGTTGTTCACAGACCAATTTGGTCACTCGTTCTATATTAGTGCTCATTTTAAATCTACTCCTAAAGTGATGCAGTCCCGCTGCGCTATTTTAAAGAATTGCCAGATCAGTGATCAAGGAGGATCCTTTATTTTACCCGGCTTCGCAAATAGAGGTCATTAAAACCCCAATACTGTGGGTTAATTCATGTACATCCCACCATTAATATGAATAGTCTCGCCGGTAATGTATCCAGCTAAATCACCAACAAGAAAAGCTACGAGCTCAGCCACTTCAGCGACTTCGCCTAATCTTCCTGCAGGAATCCTCTCCAGCAACTGTTCACGCTGTTTCTCTGATAAGGTCTCAGTCATATCTGTGCCAATCAAGCCAGGCGCAACGCAATTAACCGTGACCCCTCGAGATCCCAATTCCTGTGCAAGCGACTTGCTATAACCAACTATCCCTGCTTTCGCCGCCGCATAATTACTCTGACCGGCATTGCCCATTGAACCAACAACTGAGGTCAGGTTGATAACTCGTCCCCAACGAGCTTTGGTCATGGCCCGCAAGCTCTTTTTTGTCAATCGAAAGAGTGAACTAAGATTAGTATTTATAACCTCATTCCATTCTTCGTCTTTCATCCTGAGAACAATATTATCGCGAGTTATACCAGCATTATTAACCAGAACTAGGGGGTCGCACCCCAACTGTTTTATATCCTCAAAAAGGGCATCTATTGAATTTGCGTCATTGAGGTCTAAAGTTAAGCCTGTACCGTTCACAAGACTCTCAGTAATCGATTCTGCGCCGGCTTTGGTCGTGGCAGTTCCAAGTACACGATAACCTCTATTGTCCAGATTTTGGGCTATTGCTTTACCAATACCGCGACTAGCTCCCGTTATAAGCGCAGTTTTCTGGCTCATTGACCTAATGCCTCACCAACAGCGCTGATAGACTCGTGCGACAGAAGGTTATGACTTTCTATCGATCGATCAATACGCTTGGCTAAACCTGTCAATACTTTTCCCGGGCCACATTCGACGAGCGTCCTAATGCCCATAGCACCGAGCTTCTTAACAGTATCAGTCCAAAGAACGGCGCAGCAAATTTGGTCGATAAGTTTCTCTTTGATGACAATCGGATCCTCATGTACCAAGGCATCAACGTTTTGAACAACTGGTATGACCGGGTCGGAAAACGTTACAGCGTCAAGCATCTCTGCCATTTGCTCGGCAGCGGGCCGCATCAAGGTGCTGTGGAAAGGTGCACTAACGGGCAGCGGCATTGCTCGTTTTGCGCCTGCCGCCTTGCAAGCATCAACGCCACGCTTAACGGCATCAGTGGATCCAGCGATAACAACCTGACCGGGCGCATTAAAATTCGCAGCCTGAACGATATCACCGTCACTCACAGATTCGCATACCGCTCGCACTTCGTCGTCCGATAGACCAATGACAGCTGCCATTCCGCCTTTGCCAAGTGGCACCGCTCTTTGCATAAATCTGCCACGCTGCTGAACAAGTCTGACCGCATCTTCGAATGTAAGCACTTCTGCAGCCACCAGAGCACTGTACTCTCCAAGACTATGTCCCGCTAATGCATCTGGGATGGGCAGACCACTTGACAACGAAAGGCGATAGAGCGCCACACTACAAGTTAAAAGAGCTGGCTGGGTGAATTCAGTTTGGTTTAACCGGTCTTCGGGGCCTTTTGCAACGAGTTGCCATAAGTCATAACCAAGCACCTCAGATGCTTCTGCAAATAAATCCGAACATAAGGATTCAACATCAGCTAACATTCCTACGGTCTGTGAGCCTTGACCAGGGAACACGTATGCCAGTTTAGTCACGCCGAATCAGTCGCCGTCTTTGTGAATAACCTTTTTACCCCTGTAGAAACCATCTGCGGTCACATGGTGACGACGATGGGTCTCACCCGTGGTGGGATCTTCCGAAAGTGTCGGGCCATTTAATGAATCGTGGGACCTTCTTCTTCCACGCTTAGATCTAGTCACCTTATTTTGTTGAACTGCCATATCAGCTCTCCTTAGTATCCTTTTGCTTAATTGCTGCAGCTAGGCCAGCGAAAGGACGATGAATTGTTAAGTTCCCCCCAAACAGGGTTTCAACATTTTGCTGTTCATAATCGTTATCAGGGCAACGGACCTGCGGGTGTCGAGGTATCATTGGAACACTCATTAGCAATTCATCTTCCAGAATTTCAGCCAGCTTAATTTCTGAATCCTCTGCGACTATTAAGTCAATACCCTCGCCTACCCCCGCCACTTCGCTTTCATTAGCAACTATCTCTAGATCTATTGGACATTCTAAGACAAAACTAAAAGGCTTGAGACAATTCTGACAAACCAGCTTAATATTACTTGAGAGACTCCCGTGAATATGTGTTCTATCTTGCTTACCCTTGCTAAATAGAAGTTCTACATTTATGTCCCCATCGTCCTCAGCGAGTAACTCACTAAATCGAACAAATTGTTGTTTCGGAAGAGAGCAATTCAATCTCTGGCCTTGTCTGGCTAATTTCCGATGGTCAACCTTTACTGGCAGGGGCCCTGATAACATAAGGGGCGCATCTTAGGCAGTACCCCTTTCGGTGTCAAAGGGAAATAAAGGCAATTCAGCAGGATATGAAACACTATAAACAATTAAAGATAATTCTGGCATCTTCTTCCCCTTACCGCCTCGCTCAACTCCAGCAACATGGTTTTTCGGCGGAATCCCTTACGCCGAACGTGGATGAATCAGATCAGACAGACGAAGAACCTCGTGTTAGAGCCAACAGGCTTGCCAAAGCGAAAGCGGCTTCAGTTAAAAAAAGAGTGAAGCATACTGAAAATACATTGATAGTCGCATCAGATCAGGTGTGCCATTGCAACGGTGATATTTATCACAAACCCGGTTCTATGGATTCGGCAGCTGATCATCTGGCGCATTTCAGCGGCCAATGGGTAACGTTTTCCACCGCGCTATCGGTCGTAATATGGAATAAGCCCCCCGTCCACAGCGTTGAGGACTATCGAATTAAATTTCGATCCCTGACTTCTAAAGACATCCAGGAATATGTTGCTCTGGATAAGCCCTACGACTGCGCAGGCGCAGTCAAACTTGAACGGTTTGGTCTCAGCTTAATCGAAGACGCTGACGGAAGAGACCAATCTAGTGTAATTGGTTTGCCAATGATGGCTTTATTTGACGCTATGCGCGCCCTAAATCTAAGTATAAATGACTACAGATAACTATCTTAAATAATTGTTTTATATATAATTATTTAATTAATGTAGATTCAAGAAAAGTCCTAAAGGCAGTATCTAAAGACGCTGTGACCTCAATAGAGTCGTAGTTGTCCATGGAGGGAATAATAAGCTGTTTAGCGTGCAATAACATTCTCCCGGGACGCACCTTAAGGCACTTATCAGCGTCTTTATCGCCGTACCTGTCATCGCCAACTATCGCGTGCCTTTGCCATCGGCAGTGAACCCTGATCTGATGAGTCCGACCAGTCATGGGTTTCACTTCGATCAGAGAGAGGTCATCTCCGGCAATCTTGCATCGAACCAGCGTGCGAGCAGGTTTACCGTCTGGATGCACTCGAGTGTGCCTTTCGCCATTGGATCGCGAATTGGTCAAGAGCGGCTCTTCTATAACTAATTTGGAATGACGCCATCGACCGTGCACAACTGCCTCATAAGTTTTAGTTATGGTGCCAGGCTGTCTTAGCGAATCCTGCAAAACTTTCAGGTAATGCCGACGCTTAGCAATCATCAGGCAGCCAGATGTCGCCCGATCCAAACGATGGACCAGTTCGGCACTCGAAAGATCAGTTCTAGCTCGCCGAATCGTTTCTATTACACCCGCGCTTACACCGCTACCACCATGAACCGCCATACCAGCCGGTTTATTGAGCACAATTAAGTTATCATCTTCGTGTAAAATGATGCTTTCTAGGTCTCGAAAATTACCAACGGCTGAGCTCTTTTCCCGAAGGTCTCGGATAGGGGGAATACGAACTAAGTCACCTAGCTTTAAGCGCGTGCTGGGCTTAACTCGACACCCATTTATACGGACCTCGCCCTTACGAACAATTCGATAAGTACGAGATTTAGGCAACCCCTTCAAATGTCTTAGAAGGAAGTTATCTAAACGTTGGCCATCGGCTTCCTGTCCAACCCTCAAAATTTGTACCCTACTTGCATCCATATAAGCCGCTTGATCTATGAATATTTATTGATATGATAGCTCCGCGCCAGTTTATATATATTTTGAATAACATCGTCATTTTTTATCGCTATTCTACTGGCGAAGCCGATAAGAGGCTAAATTCATGCAGAAATAAGGCCTGTTAGGCCGTCCCTAACACTAGAAGGTATTACTTAGGGTAATTAGCGCCGCAAAACAGGCGAAATGAACATTTTGGGGTTCAGCTTCACTTAAGCAGAGCTGAACATGATTGAAAGCTTTCTAATTGGAAAGAACGTCAAATCGATTAATTCGAGGGACAAAGAACCGGAATCTTTACCGCTTTTCAGGTTTCACCATGTGATTGTCATCAAAAGCTATCAAGGGGGCCCCACGTCAACGGGCTCAGCTGGACATGAACGAACTGAACAGAAAAGAAAAGCGTCAACGAGACCTACAACCCTAACGGAGTTTGATAAGCAGGTAAGCTGACAGAGCAAAAACCGCGTCAGATAAAAGATTTGGCGATTCTTTTCCGTTTCAGAGCTACTGAACAAGAGAATCGTTATGAAACGGATGTTAATTAACGCAACTCACAATGAGGAGTTGCGGGTTGCCCTAGTAGATGGGCAACGACTTTATGATCTGGATATTGAAAGCCAGGTAAGAGAACAAAAAAAAGCCAATATCTACAAAGCTAAGGTCACACGAGTAGAACCAAGTCTCGAGGCCGCGTTCATTGATTACGGTGGCAACAGACACGGTTTCCTTCCGCTGAAAGAAATTGCGAGAGAATACTTTGCTATCCCTGCAAATAAAACTCGGGGCCGTATAAATATCAAAGATGCCCTGAAAGAAGGGCAAGAGATCATTGTCCAAGTCGAAAAAGAAGAGCGCGGTAACAAAGGAGCTGCCCTAACAACCTTTTGCTCATTGGCCGGCCGATATCTTGTTTTAATGCCAAACAACCCTAGAGCAGGAGGAATCTCCAGAAGAATCGACGGTGAAGAACGTGATGCATTAAAAGAAACGATGTCCCAAGTAGAAGTTCCCAAGAACATGGGGGCAATAGTACGAACAGCGGGGGTAGAGCGCAGCGCAGAAGAACTGCAATGGGATCTCAATTACCTGCTGCAATTAAATGATGCAATCAAGAAGGCCGCCGACGAACGACCGGCTCCATTCCTAATTTACCAAGAAAGCGACGTCATTATCCGTGCTATCCGAGATTATCTGAGGGATGACATTGGGGAAATTCAATTTGACACCAAAGAATCATTCGATCAAGCCTGTGGATTTGTAGATCAGGTCATGCCTCACTTTCGAAGTCGCCTCAAGCTATATGAAAGTGACGTTCCCCTCTTCAACCGATACCAGATAGAAAGTCAGATCGAGTCAGCTTTTCAACGAGAAGTCAGATTACCATCTGGTGGCTCGGTAGTTATAGACCCTACAGAAGCTCTGGTTTCAATCGATATCAATTCTGCACGTGCGACCCGCGGTTCAGATATAGAAGAGACGGCGTTAAATACAAACCTTGAAGCAGCAGATGAGATAGGTAGACAACTAAGGCTACGAGATATAGGCGGACTCATTGTCATAGATTTCATCGATATGACCTCCCCAAAAAATCAGCGGGCCGTTGAAAACCGCATACGAGACGCTCTGCAAGTTGACAGGGCTAGGGTTCAAGTCGGTCGAATATCGAGGTTCGGACTCTTGGAGATGTCGCGCCAGCGCCTGCGCCCCTCATTAGGCGAAACAAGCGGCGTTGTCTGCCCCCGGTGCAATGGGCTTGGGACAATTAGAGACATAGAATCCTCTGCTCTCGCCGTTATCAGGATGGTCGAAGAGGAAGCTTTGAAAGAAACCAGTACAGAGATCCGTGCTTTCCTGCCAATCAGCGTATCCTCATTTCTCCTCAACGAAAAGCGCAATATTCTCTCGGAAATCGAAGATCGCAATGAAGTACGTGTAGTCGTTGTTCCGGATCCTCAAATGGAAACTCCCCATTACAGAGTAGAGCGAATCAGGTCACAGGACGCAGAGGAGAGCGAAGCATCATATGAAATCACTAGTGCTGTAGATCCAGAACGGGATATTGTTACTGCCGCTGCGAAACCTGCGCAAACGGAAAAAGCCGCAGTAAGGACTCTTGCACCGTCTGAACCACCCCCAGAAACGAAAGAAGCGGCCCAAGGCTTCTTATCTCGCTTAGTCAGTCAATTGTTTAGCGAAGGACCAAGAAAACCCAAGAAAGTAAACAAACATCAGAACAGACGATCTAGTAGCGAAAAAAAACAACAGGATAATCGCCGGTCTCGTTCCAATAGACGTCGTGAAGAAAATAAAGAAGGTAGTCGCGATAAAAGTTCAGATCAAAGACAAACGCAGAAGCAAGACAATAAGAAAAAGCGACTCCAAGACAATGGTCTGACTAAAAAAGAACAAGAAATCAATAAATCCGAAAACATCGAAAATACAGATAAGCCAGCTCGAAGGAGAGAAGGAAACCGAAAGCAAAGACGTGACCGACGCGAAAGTAAGGACCTCGAGAATAGCAACAATCAAAATGATGCTAACCAGGACAAGAGGAACCGCGGCAATCGAGAACGCTCAAATCAGCGTCGTCGCAGCCAGGAAGAAAGAGCTCCTGCAGCTTCCGATTCTATCGTTCAGGCGATGCTCGCACAGGAACAGGCAGAGGAAGAACTTTACACCGAAACCACCATTGTTAAACCCGAAGAATCTACACTACCCCATGAGTCTTACACGATAAATCCTTCACGGGAAACTAAGACTTCTGCGATGGATGAAGAGTTAGAACAACCCGAAATTTCAGCAACATCCGAGGCATCATCACCTGACCAAAAAAACTTGGTTCATCCTTCTAGGCTGGGTCGAATGGCAAACGATCCTAGAGTTAATCCAAGAGCTGAATTAATCGGGGCAGTGCTAACTGATGCTATTCCGAATGTTGCGGCACCCTACCCCGCGACTTCCATCCGTTTTATAGATGAGTCTCATCCGAGTCGAATAGGGCGATTGAGCAATGATCCGAGGGGTTTGCTAGCAAATCCCTCCAAAAGTTCAGCAGAAATATCTAACGAGGAGCTCATCTAAAAAGCCGGCAGGAATTTGGGCTCAATTTGTAATTCCACGCCAAAACGAGAATATACTTGGGACTGAACTTGCCGAACCAATGAAACGAGATCTTGGGGCCGACCTCCGCCGTGATGAACGATAACTAACGCGTGTTGAGCAGAGACCTCGAACGCCCCTATCTTGCTAGATTTGAGCCCAGCCTGATCAATTAACCAGGCTGCAGAAAGCTTAACCATTCCGTCTAAAAACGGCATGGGATGTACAGGCATGTCCGAGTTGTATTCTTGAAGTGCATCTGCCCGACCGGCTTCGACAATAGGGTTTTTGAAGAAGCTACCCACGTTCGGCAAGGCTTCTGGATCCGGCAACTTTTCCCTTCGAATCTTACAAACAACTTGAAAGACGCTCTCAGGATTAGGTAGTAGTTGCTCTAGTAGAATCCGATCATGCAAACCGGGATAGTGTAGTTTAGGGTTAGGGGTTTCGCTTAATCTCATGCAAAGGCCCGTAACCAGCAAATTCGGTTCGGTCTGAAAACGACTCTGACGATAGGCAAATCCGCATTCGCCCGCAGGTATCACCGACGCTTCCCGAGAGACTAAATCAATGACAGAAACCGATTCAACGAATTCCGCAAGATCAACTCCGTAAGCACCGATATTTTGAATAGGCGCCGCGCCGACCGTACCTGGAATCAATGCCAAATTTTCAAGACCGTAACGATTTTGACGCAGAGACCAATCGACTGCGTCATGCCAAGATTCGCCGGCTCCCAGCGTAACAATATTTCCCTTGATGTCTTTGCCCCGCAGGCTTAGCTTGACAACAAGCGCATCAAGATGATCGACGAGGACGATATTCGAACCTCCACCTATAGGCACGAGCTTAATATCTAGGGACTCTGCTAAATCGATTGCAGCATGAAGATGATCAATGCTCGTGGCTTCTACAAAATAACGAGCACTACACGATAGCCGAAGCGAATTGAACCCCGTTAAGTCTAAATTCTCCTCTACCTTCAGGCTTTAGGCCTCCTGAATCATAGCAAGGATCTTTTCAAAAGCGTCCTCTGCTAGTTGCTGCATCTCTTCATCATTCCGATCTTGAATTGGGTGAGCGACAAAGACTTTAAAGGGGTCGAAACCGAGCGATTCAGCTTGAGCCCTTGCTGCTTCAGCGAATTCCGCAGACGCAACGAATCCGCCCGGTATGCCCCTTCTTTCCAAATCCATAATGTCATGCAAACTGCACGACGTACATGAACCTCAGTCCGCTAGAGACTCAACAACTGCATCGCATTCTGTAGCGATCTGCTGTTTCAATTCCACCGGCGCCACTCGAGTGAATGTTGGTTTCTTGTAGCGACGCGTTTTTACGCCTTGTTGAACTAACAGGTCTTCTATTCTGTCGATGAAAACATCACCCCTAGGCTTGGATATGTCTAATAAACCAACTGTTTTGCCAGCAGCATCTTTCAAACGAGCGAGGGGCATCATTTCCCCCGGAGAAAGCTCAGATGTCGGGTCCAGTAGTATTGTCATTTTTTCCTCTCTCGGTCAGTCTTTTTATCAGTAAATTTCGTTATTTATGCGGCGATCCAATCTAAATTTGCGCTTCGGTCAATGTATCATTCCAATTTCGAGCTATTTGCGCACTTCTGTGTTTTATTCTTCTCTTTCATTATTCCTCGATTTCTCTAGTCACCATCGTGCTGCCAATACTGCCGCTAGCGGCCCAACCTGCGATGATGGCCGAGAACATGCCGGCGCTACCGCCTGCTCTTACGATATGCAAACCTCCATCCCGAAACTTACTGAGCGTTGCATCCTTTAATGTCTCCTGAATTCCTTCGCTGATACCACCGGCGCCAGCTACTAACTCACCACCCGATATCTGCAGTATCTCCATGATTTTCTGTCTTACTTGCTGCTTTGACCAACCGGCCAACCTAAAAACCCTTTCATGTTCGGGTGAGATGACCAGGATGGCATCCGCCGCCATTATCATTTTCGCATGACCAACGGTTCTTAGACTGGCAGAAAAGGAGCGACAGAGAGACTCGGGATCACGCGATTTCTGATCTACAACGCCCTGAACACCATCAGCCGCAAATAGTGTTACGGTCGATGCATCATCAGCAAAACCCCTTTCGACTGCTAGCGATTCCCAACAAGAACCTAACTCATCCTCCGCAAAACAAAATGTATATTTCCCCGGATTTCCAAACACGGATCGGTCGACGCCGCCAGGTTTGCCTCCACCTACATTCCTAACCACCAGTTGCAATGCACGACCGATGGTCGCATTGGCACGATTGCCCTGACCAAATGTATTCCCTTTAGAGTTCATGCCAATTCGTCTTGACACTGGCCCATTGACAATGACGAGTGGACCGGAGAAATAGGTTGTTGCCAATAATCCATGCATGCAGAATTCTTCTTGTAATGCCGCCTCTACCGATGCGATCACGACCGGCATATACTCTGGTTTGCATCCAGCCATCACCGCATTAATTGCTATTTTTTCTACGGTGCAGGAAGCCAAATCAGGGGGTACAAGCCCAACAACTTCATCGGCTTGTCTAGATGACCCTGATAGCATTCGAAGCACACGCTCTCGCGTAGGAGGTATAACAGGCAATCCATCAGACCAACCACGATCGAAACATGCCTCCATCTCGTCTTCGTCTTCGCCCAAAGAAATCTCCCTTGCCAAAACGGAATGGACGTCAAACTTCGCGCTAAGCTTTTCTGGCATCCCAGGATCTTGAGTCCTGGAGCCGCAACCAGGCCTAAAGGTCGGCATATTTTCAGAAAAATTTGAACCCGTAACATCCTCCCACTCAGTTTTATCCCAACCAACAAGTCGACGACTCTCAGTACCTGAATCGTCGAAGACAACTAACGTAGGTACTGTTTCAATTCTCCATCTCCATGACTGCTCGAGATCACTATCATCAATGACCTCAGCGTCAGCAGGGAAAAAGGGGTCATCTTGAGAATAGACCTCTAATTCGTTTATTGCCTGCAATCCGTTAACCAAAGGTCCAACCAACTGGCACGTGTCGCAATCTCTTTTGAGCACAAGGGCAAGCTTCATTTATCTTGCTCTAACAAGATCTTAAGCACGTGTGCAACATCATCTGGCGTATCTATTCCACGTGGTATTTCTGACTTCGATTGCTCAACACGAATTCTTTCTCCATTAGCAAGCACCCGCAATTGTTCAAGAGCTTCTATATGCTCAAGCATACCGATTGGCCAATTCACATATTCGCGCAGCATACTCATGCTATAACTATATATCCCTAGATGCCGATTCCATGCGCTCATATGCGGAAGCAACTTGTCACCGTTCTGAAATTGATCGCGTGACCAGGGTATAGGTGCTCGCGAAAAATATATTGCCTGGCCTGCGTTATCAGCGACAACCTTAACAACATTCGGGTCAAAAACCTCTTCCGCATGTCTTAGTGTGGTCATGAGAGTCGCCATCCTTGTCTTTTGATCTACCAGACGGGCGACCTGATCAATGGCCTCCGGCGGTATCAACGGCTCATCACCCTGAACGTTCACGACAACCTCATCATCTCTAAGGCCGAGTGTAGATGCAGCCTCATAAATTCTATCGCTTCCGCTTTCATGATTGGCCTCAGTCATAACTACCTTTCCGCCGATCTCATAGACTGAATCCGCAATACGCTCATCATCAGTCGCGACATAAACAGCCGCAGCTTTACTTTTTGTCGCACGTTCATATACACGCTGAATCATCGTTCTACCATTCAGCTCAATCAGCGGTTTGCCAGGAAACCTACTGGAGCTGTATCTAGCCGGAATGAGTACAGAGAAAGTCAATTTTAGACAACACCATCAATCCGTCGAGCTTCGTCTTCGAGCATGATTGGAATGTTATCCCTAACTGGAAATGCAAGCTTGTGAACGCGACAGACCAGTTCATCGCTATTCTTGTCGTAATCCAGATTACCTTTGCAGATAGGGCAAACCAGTATCGCTAGCAATTTTTTATCCACGGGCAATGTTCATTCTCCTATCTGTCCATAGAAACGAAGGTCATATCTGATCTTTTATTCAAATTGAGACTTCTATCGGTTCTGTCGGCACCTGAGCTAAACCGGCCTTTCTTAAAACCTGCTCAAAACTATCTCCCTCAAGATCTCCAGCCACCTCAAGGTACCAATATTGATTATGGCCGCATGCAAGTGCTACTGCTTCAAGTTTCATTGCATCCTTTTCAGTCATAACAACGGGCAACATATCATTAAAAATTATATCACTTAGCTCATAGTCATGATGATCTGGGAAACTGTGAGAAAGGGCCTGGCTTCCCAAGCCTTCGAGTGTGTCAAAGAATCTCTCTGGATGAGCAATTCCAGCAACAGCGTGGACCACCCTGCCCTTCAGATAATTAAGGCTTTTCTCAGAGCCATCTAGTAGATTGACTAATCGGATCGGTCTTAAATTCATGGTGACAAATTTGAGATGATTCAGATGTTTATTGTCAGCAGATCCACCATTCACCACAATTAAATCTACTTCGTTAAGCCTCGAAACAG
>MDSZ01016802.1_pt1 | contig 49861 bp, 51 predicted proteins | sample 811201 | NCBI WGS metagenome assembly MDSZ01 (sample SAMN05326647, study PRJNA326480) | marine metagenome | isolation source: seawater | place: Indian Ocean: North | collected 2010 | reverse complement strand
GGTGGTCACAGCCACGGCGAGCTGCACGGTATGGACTGTCACCCGGAGCGACAAGAATGCTGCACCGTTGGCGACGACGCCCGTCTGCGCCAGGCATGGCTGCAGCTGGCCGACAATGCGGCGAAGTACGCACCCGCGGGCAGCACGATCGAGATCGGCAGCGCGGTCGTGGACGACGTCGCTCGGCTGTGGGTGCGCGATCACGGACCCGGCATCGCACCCGCGGACCGGCGGCGTGTGTTCCGACGGTTCGACAGGGCGCAGGCGGGGCGCGGCGTGAACGGTTCGGGCCTGGGCCTCGCGATCGTCGACGCGATCGCCCGGGCTCACGGCGGTTCCTGCGTCGTGACGGAGACGCCGGGCGGCGGCGCCACGCTCACGATCGAACTCCCCCTGCACCGCAGTGCCCCCGCGCTGCCGACTCCGGTGCGCGCCGAAGACGTGCTGCACCAGCGGAAGGCCTCCGAATGACCCGCATCCTCATCGTCGAAGACGAACCCCGTATCGCGACCTTCGTGCAGCGGGGATTGGAGACCGCCGGCTACGAGACGGAGATCGTGGACAACGGCTTCGACGGCGCGGAACGTGCGCTCTCCCCCGACATCGATCTCGTCCTCCTCGACGTCGGACTCCCCGGCATCGACGGCTTCGAGGTCCTGCGTCAGGTGCGCGGGCAGGGCTCCTCCGTGCCGATCATCATGCTGACCGCCCGCACGTCGACACGCGACACGGTGGATGGGCTGGATGCCGGCGCGAACGACTACGTCGCGAAGCCCTTCACGTTCGAGGAGCTGCTGGCTCGGGTGCGCTCTCGGTTGCGCGAGAACACCACGCCCACGACGCCCGTGACGATCGTGCGCGGGGAGGTCGCCCTCGACGTCATGACCCGACGGGCCGCCGTCGACGGACGGGAGTTCGATCTGTCAGCGCGGGAGTTCGCGCTCGCCGAGCAGTTCCTCCGGCACCCCGGCCAGGTGCTGAGCCGCGAGTATCTGCTGAGCAAGGTCTGGGGTCTCGACTTCGATCCCGGCTCGAACGTGGTCGATGTCTACGTTCGTTACCTCCGCAGCAAGCTCGGCGCCGATCGCATCACGACGGTGCGCGGAGCCGGCTATCGGTGGGACTGACCCCTCATGCGAGAAGCCCCCGGTGTGGGGGCACCGGGGGCTGACGAGGAGACTCGGAACCCGAACCGTCCGATCCTCGGTCGCGACAACCGGGGGTCCGTCGCGATCACTCAGTTATCCACCGGATCGACATGGGGGGGTGGGGGGAGCCGATCCGATGCGGCAGGCGAACCTCGTCGCCGCTGCATCCATCCTGACGCGTCCAGGCGCCGAACGCCCCCCTTTCCAGATGAGAGTGTTCTCATCTTTCAGGGGGGCGCTCGAGATGCCTCAGGACAGTTCGCCGGCCTCGAGCAGATCGGTCACGAGGGCCGCGATCGCCGACCGCTCGCTGCGCTGGAGCGTGACGTGACCGAACAGCTCGTGCCCCTTGAGCGTCTCGATCACCGAGGCCACGCCGTCGTGCCGTCCGACGCGCAGATTGTCACGCTGGGCGACGTCGTGGGTGAGCACGACGCGGGAGTTCTGCCCCATGCGGCTGAGCACGGTCAGAAGCACGTTGCGCTCGAGCGACTGCGCCTCGTCGACGATCACGAACGCGTCGTGCAGCGAGCGACCGCGGATGTGGGTGAGCGGGAGGACCTCGAGGATGCCGCGCTCGGTGACCTCCTCTAGCACGTTGGAAGAGACCACCGAGCCCAGCGTGTCGAACACCGCCTGACCCCAGGGGTTCATCTTCTCGGCCTGGTCACCGGGAAGGTAGCCGAGCTCCTGGCCACCGACCGCGAACAGCGGCCGGAACACGATGATCTTGCGCTGCTGCTGCCGTTCGAGCACTGCCTCGAGACCCGCGCAGAGGGCGAGCGCCGACTTGCCGGTGCCGGCGCGCCCACCGAGGGACACGATGCCGACGCCGGGATCGGTGAGCAGGTCGATCGCGATGCGCTGCTCGGCGGAGCGACCGTGGAGGCCGAAGACATCGCGATCGCCACGCACGAGGCGGAACGAGCCGTCGCCCGAAACCCGGCCGAGTGCCGAGCCCCGCTCGGAGTGGATGATGAGACCGGTGTTGACGGGGAGGCCTGCGGCATCCTCGCTCACCGCGATCTCCGTCTCGTAGAGGTCGCTCATCTCATCGCCCGTGAGATTCACCGAGGCGATCCCCGTCCAGCCCGAGTCCACGGCCTGCTCGGCCAGGTACTCCTCGGCGATGATGCCGAGTGAGGACGCCTTCACGCGCATCGGGAGGTCTTTGGAGACCACGGTCACGTCGTGACCCTCGGACATGAGGTTCAGCGCGACAGCGAGGATGCGCGAATCGTTGTCTCCCAGGCGCAGGCCCGAGGGGAGCACCGTCGGATCGGTGTTGTTCAGCTCCACGCGGAGCGTGCCGCCCTCGCCGACCGGGACCGGGAAGTCGAGTCTGCCGTGCTCGACGCGCAACTCGTCGAGGTGGCGAAGAGCCTGCCGGGCGAAGTAGCCGAGTTCGGGATCGTGCCGCTTCCCTTCGAGTTCGGTGATCACCACGACGGGGATCACGACGGAGTGCTCCGCGAACCGGAAGAACGCGCGTGGATCGCTCAGCAGGACGGAGGTGTCCAAAACATAAGAGCGCAGGTCAGTGAACTGATCTGCGCTCTGGTGCTCGGTGACTCGCTGCTGCTGGCGTGGTGCTCGTGTGGTCACAACCGCTCCCGACCCGGGACGTGTCCCGGTGACTCGCGAGTCGACCGTTGGGCCACGAGTCGCGATCCAGGTGGCCGACTCGACCGGGCGCCTTGCCCGATGAGCACAACCTACGACCAACGGCTCTATCACCCGCATTCGGCGCGGCGTGTCTCGCGTTACGGCTTCGTGAACAGCCCGCGTCCGTTGTGATACGCGCGAAAAGTACCTGATCAGCCGCCGAAACGGCGATCACGTGAGGCGAAGTCGCGGATGGCGCGCAGGAAGTCGACCTCGCGCAGGTCGGGGCCGAGCGCCTCCACGAAGTAGAACTCGCTGTGGGCGCTCTGCCAGAGCAGGAAGTCGCTGAGGCGCTGCTCCCCCGAGGTACGGATGACCAGGTCGGGATCGGGCTGCCCTCCGGTGTAGAGATGCTCGGCGATCTGCTCGGGCGTGAGGCTGGCGGCGAGCTCCTCGAGGGTTCCGCCACGCTCGTCGTGCTGGGTGATGATGCTGCGCACCGCGTCGACGATCTCGCCGCGTCCGCCGTACCCGATCGCGAGGTTGACGTGCATGCCCGTGTGCGCGGCGGTGCGGTAGGCGACATCTCTCAGCACGCGCTGCAGCTCGTCGGGAAGGAGGTCGAGTCGACCGACGGGCTGCACGCGCCAGTCCCGTTCATGGGACAGATCGTCGGCGAGCTGGCCGATGATCTCGATGAGGTCGGTGAGCTCTCCGCTGTCCCGTTTACGGAGGTTGTCGACAGAGAGCAGGTAGAGCGAGGCCACCGAGACGCCCACGTCGTCGCACCAGCGCAGGAACTCGCGCATCTTGGCCGCGCCGGCACGATGCCCGTGTGCGGCCGAGTCGTAACCGAGCTGTCTCGCCCACCGCCGGTTGCCGTCGATCATCATCGCGACGTGACGCGGCACCTGGGCAGGCGGGATCTGACGCAGCAGACGATTGATGTAGAGGCGGTACAGCGGACCGCGGCCCTCCTGCGTTCGGCTCGACATCACCGTCCTACGCTATCGCTCTGCTGCGTATTCACCCCATGTACGACGGCTGGCATGGGCACGCCCGTAGTCTCGTTCCGATGAGCCGTTCTTCGCGAGACGTCCCTCAGCTCCCGCTCCTCGAGGCAGGAGCGGTTGCCGCGCACACGGATCTCAAGCCCACCTGGCGCGGCTGGATCCACGCCGGCACGTTCCCCGTGGCCCTCGCCGCCGGCATCGTGCTCATCTGCCTCGCAGACGGCACCGTCGCGAAGTGGGCGGCGGCGATCTTCATGACCACCTCGCTGCTGCTGTTCGGCAACTCCGCCGTGTACCACCGCTTCAACTGGGGACCGCGCGTCAAGGCGACGCTCAAGCGCATCGACCACGCGAACATCCTGCTGCTGATCGCGGGAACGTACACGCCGCTCGGTCTCCTCGCCCTCCCTCCCCAGAAGTCGACGCTCCTGCTGTCCCTGGTGTGGGGTGGGGCGCTCCTCGGCATCCTCTTCCGCGTGCTCTGGATCAACGCGCCGCGCTGGCTCTACGTCGCGCTCTACATCGTGCTCGGCTGGGCGGCGGTCATGTACATCGGCGATCTGGTCGCGGCGAACGTCGCGATGATGGTGCTGGTCGTCGTCGGCGGGCTGCTCTACACGGCCGGCGCCGTCGTCTACGCGCTGAAGCGGCCGAACCCGTGGCCCGGGGCGTTCGGCTTCCACGAGATCTTCCACGTGTGCACCGTGCTCGCGTTCCTGTGCCACTGGACGGCGAGCCTGCTCATCTGCCTCCGTCCGGCCTTCAACGCCTGAGGGGGCGGCCGTCGTCAGGCGCGGGGCGACCCGTCGTCGTCGCCGGATGCCGCAGCATCCTCTGCGGCGTCGAGTTCTTCGTTGATCTGCGCGCGGTAGTTTCCGCGGCGGATGCGGCGCAGCATGTCCCATACGAGGAAGAAGACGGCGACGGCGAGAACGCCGCCGACGATGAATCCGGCCGGTCCCGGTGTGACGAGGATCGGGTCGACGTCGCTCGGCGAGGGGGTCGGGGTGGGGGTATCGGTCGCCGCCAGCCACCAGATCACCGGGTGCATCTGTCCTCAGTTCCGCGCGCGAGCGCATAGCCTTGAAGCACCAGCCTAATCAACGAAAGCCGTGACCCTCATGACGACGCAGGAGCTGCTCGATGAGCGCTACGGGCGCACTCGCTCGCGCCGTTCGCGGCGCTGGTGGACGCTCGGCGCGGGAGCGGCGATCGCTGCGGGTGTGGGAGTGATCGCGTGGTACGCGTTCGCCTCCGCGGCCGACGCCGTGGACACGACGACGACCGCATTCCACCTGGTCGACGACCACACGGTGACCGTGACCTTCCAGATCACCGGTCCCGCCGACAAGGCGATCGCCTGCGTGCTCGAGGCCGATGACGCCGACCACGGCGTGGTCGGCTGGAAGGTCGTGCAGTACCCCGCCTCGGGCACCCACGCGCAGGCGTTCACCGAGCAGATCCCCGTGACGGGCATCGCGACCACGGGTTTTGTCAACACCTGCTGGGTGCCGTAGCCTGTCGGGATCGAATGACGACGCCCTGGCGGGAGCCGGGGCGTCGTGCCGTATGACGAAGGAGACACCGTGTCCACGGAAAACCAGGTGACCTTCCTGACCCAGGAGGCGTACGACCGCCTCGTCGCCGAACTCGAGCACCTGTCCACGACGGGCCGCGAGGAGATCGCCAAGCGCATCGAGGCCGCCCGCGAAGAGGGCGACCTGAAGGAGAACGGCGGCTACCACGCCGCCAAGGACGAGCAGGGCAAGCAGGAGGCGCGCATCCGCACGCTGCAGGCGCTGTTGAAGAGCGCGAAGGTAGGCGACGCGCCCGAGAGCCACGGCGTCGTGGAGCCCGGCACGGTCATCACCGCGCTGGTCGCGGGCGGCGAAGAGGTCTTCCTCCTCGGCAACCGGGAGATCGCCGGAGGCACCGACCTCGACGTCTACAGCGAGGTCTCCCCGCTGGGTTCGTCGATCCTCGGCCTCAAGGAGGGCGAGAAGACCTCCTACACCGCGCCGAACGGCCGCGAGATCGCCGTCGAGATCATCAAGGTCGACACGTTCACGGGCTGAACGCACCGACGTGAGACTGGCCGGTCCCCCTCGGGGGCCGGCCAGTCGTCGTCTCAGTCGGCGACGATCGTGGGCTGGAAGCCGGCCTCTTCGAGCGTGCGCAGCACGAGCGCACGGTGCTCGTCACCGCGCGTCTCGACGCTGAGCTGCAGCACGACCTCGCTGATGAGCAGCCCCTGCCCGTGGCGGGTGTGGAGCACCTCGATGACGTTGGCGCCCGCGAGGGCGAGCAGTTCGGACACGCGGGCGAGCTGGCCGGGACGATCGGGCAGCGGGATGCGCAGGCTCGTGTAGCGATTGGATGCCGCGAGCCCATGCGCGACGACGCGCTGCAGCAGCAGCGGGTCGATGTTGCCGCCCGAGAGGATGGCGACGGTCGGTCCGTCTGCGGGCACCTTTCCGGTGAGGATGGCGGCGACGCCGACCGCGCCGGCGGGCTCGACGACCTGCTTCGCGCGCTCGAGGAGCACGAGGATGGCCCGGGCGATGTCGTCGTCGCTGACGGTGACGACCTCGTCGACGTAGCGCTGCACGAGCGCGAAGGGGATGTCACCGGGGCGCTTGACCGCGATGCCATCGGCGATCGTCGGCGTCGTGTCGACCTCGAGCGGTTCGCCCGCCGCGATCGACGAGGGGTAGGCGGCCGAGTTCTCGGCCTGCACGCCGATGATCCGCACCTCGCGACCTTCGGCGGCCGCACGCAGCTTGATGGCGGCGGCGACACCCGAGATGAGGCCTCCCCCGCCGATGCCGAGCACGACCGTCCGGACGTCGGGCACCGCGTCGAATACTTCGAGGCCGAGTGTGCCCTGCCCGAGGATCACATCGAGGTGGTCGAAGGGGTGGATGAACACGGCCCCGGTGCGCTCGGCGAACTCGGCGGCGAGGCGCAGCGGCGTCTCGACGGTCGGCCCGTCGAGCACGACGTCGGCGCCGTAGCCGCGGGTGGCGAGGAGCTTGGGCACGGGGACGCCCAGAGGCATGAAGATCGTCGCCGGGATGCCGAGGCGCTGGGCGGCGAGCGCCACGCCCTGCGCGTGGTTTCCGGCCGATGCCGCGACGACGCCGCGGGCCCGCTCCTCCTCGCTCAACCGGGAGAGCCGGTAGGCGGCGCCGCGGATCTTGAACGAGCCGGTGCGCTGCAGGTTCTCCAGCTTCAGGTGCACCGGGGCGCCGAGCACCTCGGAGAGGAAGTGCGAGCTGTCCACGGGGGTGGTGGCGATCAGCGGAGCCAGGGTGGCTGCGGCATCCTCGAACTCGGCAAGTGTCGGCTCGCTCACGCGGGAGTCCTCCTCGGGCACGGCCCGTCGACCTGACGCCGCGGCTGCGAGCGCCCATCGACTCAGTCTAGGGTCGGGTGCATTCCGCTTCGGGCGTGCGTCGGGGCGCCGTCCTAGTCAGAACTTTCCGCCCATCTCGTGCAGGCGCTCGACCCGATCGGGGATGGGCGGATGCGTCGCGAACAGGCGCGACATCCCTCCGCCGCGCAGCGGATTCGCGATCCACAGATGCGCCATGGAGGTGTTCGGCTTCTGCAGCACGGTGCTCGCGCCCTCGAGCTTCTCGAGCGCCGATGCGAGACCCTCGGGGTCACGGGTCGTGAGGGCGCTGGTCGCGTCGGCGAGGTATTCGCGCTGACGGGAGATCGCGGCCTGCACGCCCGCCGCGAGCAGCGGCGCGACGATCGCGGCGACGAGCCCGAACACGAGGAACAGCGCCTGGGCCTGCGCGTTGTTGCTGTTGTTGCGGCGCATGCTTCCGAAGAACGCCATGCGCATGAGCATGTCGGCGATGAGGCCGACGGCGACGACGAGACCGAAGACGAGCAGCGACACCCGGATGTCGTAGTTGCGGATGTGGCCGAGCTCGTGCGCGAGCACGCCTTCGAGCTCGCGGTCGGTCATCAGCTCGAAGAGCCCGGTGGTCACGGTGATCGCGGCCTTGTCGGGCGAGCGGCCCGTGGCGAAGGCGTTCGGCGCCGGGTCGTCGACGACGTAGAGCGTCGGCATCGGCGTGCCGGTCGTGATGCACAGGTTCTCGACGAGCCGGTAGTACCGCGGCGCCTGCTCGCGCGTGACCTCGAACGCACCCGAGAGCGCGAGTGCCTCACGGCTGGCGGCGAAGTACTGGATGCCGGCGTACCCGGCCGCGAAGACGAGCACGAAGGCCGTCACCCACCAGTTGCCCGACATCAGCCAGCCGGCGACCAGACCGATCAGCCCGATGAAGACGACGAAGCCGACGAGGATGAACCAGGTGTTGCGCTTGTTCGCGGCGATCGCCGAATACACGCGTGCCTCGCGCCGCGATCAGAACTGGATGCGGGGCGGCTCGGCGATCGACGCGCCGTCGACCACCTCGAAGAACTCGCGCGGCGTGAAGCCGAGGTTGCGGGCGAACAGGTTGTTCGGGAACACCTTGATTTTGGTGTTCAGTTCTCGCACGCCGCCGTTGTAGAACCGGCGGGACGCCTGGATCTTGTCCTCGGTGTCGACGAGCTGCTGCTGAAGCTGCAGGAAGTTCTGGCTCGCCTGCAGCTGCGGGTAGGCCTCGGCGACCGCGAAGATCGACTTCAGCGCCTGCTGCATGTGCCCCTCGGCCACGCCGGCCTCACCGGGCGAGGAGGCGCTGATCGTCTCGGCCCGCGCCTGCGTGACGTTCTCGAACACCGCCTTCTCATGGGCCGCGTAGCCCTTGACGGTCTCGATCAGGTTCGGGAGCAGGTCGGCGCGTCTCTTCAGCTGCACCGTGATGTCGCTCCACGCCTCATCGACGCGCACTCCGAGCTGCACCAGCCCGTTGTAGGTCGCCCACAGGTAGATCCCCACGATCACCAGCAGGGCGACGATGATCAGAACCGGGATGAGCCATTCCATCTCGATCGACTCCGTTCGCGTAGTGCCCTCATACTAGTGGCGCCCTCGGGCGTGATGATGCGCTCGCGGCAGACTCTGGGTCTACTCCCCGAGGACGCGTCGGAGGTAGCGGTTGCGGAAGACCCGATCGGGGTCGAGCCGGTCGCGCAGGGCCGTGAAGTCGTCGAACCGAGGGTAGGCGGGGCGCAGGTCATCGGCGGTGCGCGTATGCATCTTGCCCCAGTGGGGACGCCCGTCGAAGGTGCGCAGCAGCTCCTCGATCGGTTCGAAGTAGGTGGCCGGGTTCTCCCGCCAGTAGCGGTGCACGGCGATGTAGCCGGTGGCGCGGCCCGAAGCCGTCGAGAGCCATAGGTCGTCGGATGCCGCGATCCGCACCTCGATCGGGAACGACACCCGGTACCGGCGCTCGTCGATGAGCGCGCGCACGGCGTCGAATGCCTCGGCGAGGCGCTCGGCGGGCACGGCGTACTCCATCTCGCGGAACCGCACGCCCCGGTGCTGCGTGAACACGGCGGTGGAGGCATCCGTGTACTCGCGTCGCCCCGTGACCTTCGCTGCGAGGCGCGACAGCGGCGGGGTGATCGCCGGCACGGCGCGGCCGAGAGCGCACACGGCGGTGAAGACGCCGTTGGAGAGCAGCTCCTCGTCGAGGAACTTCGCGACGCGGGGCAGCGGATGGCGCACGGCGCTCTCCGGCAAGCGGGTGTTGGTCTTCAGGAGTCCCACGTCGGTGTGCGGGAACCAGTAGAACTCGACATGATCGGATGCCGCGGCCCGGTCGGCGAACGTCGCCACGACGTCGTCGATCGGCTCGGGGTGCTCGACGGCGTGCAGCACGAACGCGGGCACGAGTCGCAGGGTGACCTCGACGAGGATGCCGAGCGCGCCGAGTCCGAGTGCGACCGCCGGAAGCAGATCGGCGTTCTCGGTGTCGTCGACGGTGAGGAACTCACCCTCGCCGGTGACCAGCGTGACCCCCGCGACCTGGGTCGCGATGCCGCCGAACGCGGCGCCGGTGCCGTGGGTGCCGGTGGAGATCGCCCCGGAGATCGACTGCCGGTCGATGTCGCCGAGGTTCGCCATGGCGAGGCCGTAGGGCGCGAGCAGCTTCGGGATGCGGTGCAGGCGGGTGCCGGCGCGGAAGGTCGCGAGCCGCCGCTCGCGGTCGACCCGCACGAGCCCGGTGAGGTCGCTGAGGTCGAGCAGCACGCCGGGCGCGACGGCGATGCCGCTGAAGCTGTGCCCGGCACCGACGGCCTTCACCGGCAGGCCGCGTGTGCGGGCGGCGAGCACCGAGCGGCGTACGGCGTCGGGCGTCGCGGGGTACTCGACCCGCGCCGGGCGCACGCTCTCGGTGCGCCCCCAGTTCGTCCAGGTGCCGCCGGGTCGTGTCACAGGAACGCCTTTCCCTCACCGCGGTAGGTCGCGGCCTCCCCCACGACGGCTCCCGCCGCCACGATCGCGAATCGCTCGACGCGCTCCGACAGCTCACCGCTCTTCGCGTGCCGGAACCACACCCGGTCGCCCACCCGCAGCGTCCGCGCCGCCGGCCCCTGCACCGGGGTCTGCACCTCGCCGGTGCCCTCGCGACCGAGGGTGCGCAGTCCTTCCGGCCACACCGGCGCGGGCTGCCGCGACGCGACCGGCGGGCCCGAGGCGACCCAGCCGCCGCCGAGCAGCGTCGCGATGTCGTCGGTCGGCCGACGGACCACGTCGAGGGCGAAGGATGCCGCCGGCGCCGGGTCGAACGCGCGGTAGCGCGAGAACAGATGCCCCGCGAACAGGCCGCTGCCGGCGGTGAGCTCGGTGACCGCGGCATCCGATGACGTGTACTCCAGCGACCCGGTGCCGCCGCCGTTGACGAACTCGAGCGGCGCGATGCGCGTGACCGCCGCCACGATGGCCTGCCGCCGTTCGCGCAGCTCGTCTCCCGAGGAGCGCTGCATCCAGCGGATCACGGGGTCCGACGGGCCCTCGGCGTCGGGCTGGCCGGCGATCTGCGCCTCGTACATCATGAGTCCGGTCAGGCGGAAGCCGGGTCGCGCCGCGATGTGCCGGGCGAAGCGGGCGACGTCGTCGGCGTCGTGCAGCGGCGAGCGCCGCACCCCGATGTGCCCGAGTGCGCGGCTGCGCCACGAGGCATCCGCGTCGATCGCCACCCGCACCTCGGGTCGCGTCGCGGGAGATGCGACCGCGTCGACCAGGTCGAGCTGGGCCGGGCCGTCGACCATGAGCGTCACGCGCGCGGATGCCGCCTCCGAGGCGACGAGCGCGGCGAGCGCCGCCCGATCGGCGGTCGGGTATCCGACGACGACATCGTCGTGGGTGTCGGCGAGCCACAGCGCCTCGGCGAGAGTGAACGCGAGGATGCCGCGATAGCCCGGTAGGGCGAGGAGCGCATCGAGCGCCTCGCGCACACGCAGGGACTTGCTGGCGACGCGGATCGGCATACCGCCGGCGCGCGCGATCATGTCGAGCGCGTTGTAGCGCAGCGCTTCGAGACCGAGCACGGCGACGGGGGCGGAGCGGTCGGCGGTGGCGGCCGTGAGCGAGGGCCAGTAGGCCGCGGGCTGACGCCACGGCTCGCCGACGGGCGCCGCGAGCAGATCGATCGTCATCGTGCCGTGCTCCTCGTCGCCGGTGGCCGCATGCGCTCAGCCTAGGCCGCGGCGACCCGCACCGTGACGTGCGTGCTGTGCGGGTGCGTCGTGCCTACGCTGTGCACGTGAGCACTGATGAAGGCGCGCCGCAGCGCATCGAGAGCCGGCATGGAGTGAGCGACGCCGACGACGCCGTCCCGGGCGACGGTCGGTTCGAGACGGCCACCGAGAAGTCCGATCGCAACTGGACCGACATCCTTCAGGAGTTGCGCGCCACGCAGACCGGCACGCAGATCCTCACCGGCTTCCTGCTCGCGGTCGCCTTCCAGCCGATGTTCCAGACACTCGACGCGTTCGCCCGCACGTTCTACCTGTGCCTGGTGACCCTCGCGGGCATCGTCACGCTGCTGGGCCTCACGCCGATCATCATGCACCGTCGCCTCTTCCGCCATCACGAGAAGGCGCGGCTCGTCGTGATCGGCAACGTCTTCCTGCTCGCCACCCTCGCGGTCGTCTCGCTGCTCGTCGCGGGGGTCGCCGCGTTCCTGTTCGGCGTGACGGCGGGGCTGCCCGCGGGCGCGGTCGCCCTCGGTGTGACCCTCGCTGCCGTGGCCGTCATCTGGTTCGCTGTGCCGCGGCTCGGGCGCACCCCGAGCTGAGTGGCGGGGCGCGGCATCCGTCGACTGCCGATCGGCAGTCAGCGACGACCCGGCGCCCCCGAAGCCGGAGCACGGTGGGGTGTGCCCCCGCTGGGACTCGAACCCAGACTGAAGCGGGCCTCAGTCACCTGCCGATTACTTCCGCGTGCTGCCAGATTAGCGGTCTGTATGGCAGTTGGTGCCACCTGGGGTCAGCAGCGAACTGGCCACAAACCGCCCCAACTGGCCACAAACTGGCCACACGCGTCTCCAGCGCCAGCCAGTGATCCAGTTGAACCATCAGGCACGTACTGTCGACATTTCCGCAGACATGGATGGCGAGTAGTTCTGCGTAGTCCTGTGACTTATGTGACAGGAGTGATCACTCGCGGACGCACCGTACTGGCACGTCGCCGCAGGGGTGATTCAAGGAACGGAGGCTCACGCATGTCGACGATCCGGATGGACAACCAGGGCGTCCTGCGCCACACGCAGGGGCATGAGGGCGGCCAGTTCGCGCCCAAGCCGATCACCGCGCCCACCGAACCGCTGAGCAGCATCAACGACGCCGAGACGCTGCGAGCTCGAGTGCGTGCGATGTTCCATCAGATCGTGGCGCCATCGCCGAACCCGGCGGAGCTTGCCGGCGGCTCCCGCCTCAAGGAGGATCCTCCCCGTAGCGGGTCGCCCTCGCCCGGGCACGCACGCGAGCGCACGCTCGTCACGAGCGTCACCATCCCCAAGATCGACTCGGCCGTCGCCCCCGTCGTCGTCACCATCCCGTCAGCGCCCGCAGCTGGCGAGACCCCTCACGAGTACCGAGAGTTCGCGGGTCAGCTGTACCGGCAGGTCTGGGGCGTCGAAGACGACCAGGCATCCCGGATCGTTCCCACCGTGCCCGCGTCGTCAGCGTGGGAGCCGACCGTGCCCGGGAAGACCTACCAGCTGCAGCCTGTGCCAGCTGATGTCGACTGGCTGCAGGAGCAGGCGCGCCGAGCGATCACCGCGGACCCCATTCACGCTGTCACTGTCGCGGACGCGGAAGTCGCAGCGCAGGAACGGCTCGCACCGTTCGCGTCGATCGACGGTGAGGTCTGGCAGGCGACCGCGGCGCCCGGCTACAGCGTTCCACTGCCGGACACGGACGCGCCGGGGGTACTGGCAGTTCGAGTGGAGCCCGAGGCGGCGCTGGGGACACCGGGTGTCTTCGGCGCCGACGACTACGCGGGCGCCGTTGCGCAGCTGCACGTCACCGCCGCACGGACGGGACGGATCGCCGAGGAGCCCGACCCTGAACCGCCGATCGTCTGGTTCGGGCGTCAGCAGTCAGGCGCGGATGTCGCCCTGCTCGGCGCCAGCGAGCTCACAGTCGCGAACTTCCGAAGCAACTTCGCCCGGCTGCGCGAGGAGGTCGCACAGATCCCCGGGGCAGTCCAAGGCGATGTCGGCTCGTTCCTCTCCGTCGGTTCCTGGGTGATCGACTACTCCTCGCTGACCGACGAGCAGCAGGGCGCGTACAAGGCCTACGTCCGGTTCGGTGTCGACCGAGGTCTCGTCTGACCCGGAGCTGCCGTCAGTCGCAGAGGTACAGCGATCGTGTCGACTCGTGCGACGACAGCACCTCCATGGTCGCGAGCTGCAGAGCGTTGAGAGGCTGGCCGGAGACGCTCGCCAGCCGCTCAGATGCGCGCTCGACGACGACCGTGGCCGGGACCTTCCCTGAGCGTGCGATGACGCTCGCGCGCGCGAGCAGGGCGTTGGCTCGAGAGTTGGTGACGTTCCCAGCGATGCTGATGACCTCGCCGGTCGCGGCCGAGTACGCGTCCTGCGCGCGGTCGAACCAGACTGCGGCCTCCTCGATCACTTCAGGAAGCCGAGGGCGTCCACGGCCAAGGATGCGGCCGGCGGTCAGCGTGAGCGGGATATCCGACCAGGTGGCCTCGGTTGGGACGGTGAAGACGGCCACGACGGCGCCGAGCCCTGGCGGCTCCCACGGAAGCGCGACGTCGTCGCTCACTGCCGCGTACCGCTTCCGGACGATCACGTCGGTGACGATCGCGTCGTCACGCCACACCCCCGCAGTGGTCATCGCGTCCTCCGTGCTTCGGATGAGCTTGGAGAGGTCGGGCATCTTGTTGGGGAGCGTGCGCCTGGATTTCGGCGCGCCGCTGGGCCGCGGCATGAAGAACTCGATCGTGAGAAGCACCGCCCCATCCAGCGGACGCCACCCGGCGTGATCTTTGATCGCGAGTCTGGCCGCCAACACAACGTCCTGACGCCATGGCTTCACCATCGCGGAGGACTCGACCAGCACCGCATGCCCATTCCGCATGCCCTTGAACGACTTGGACCCCTGCGGTGCAGGGGTCGAGCCCACGGCGAACTCGAGATCGGGCGTGACGAGCTCGCCGGCCGTCGTGCTCTCCGTCATGGTCTCCTCATTTCCCCGTCCACAGGGACGACAGCGCGTCACCCAACGCGGCGCCGGCGAACGCGCCGACGAGCATCGCCGGCGTGTAGATCAGCCGGAGGATGGTCGACGAGTGGGTAGCCCACCACTCCCGCCGTCGGGTGCGTCGTGCGGTGACGACCCACTGGCAGTACGAACCGGCGCCGGGCGCGACGTAGCTCGAGCGGCGGAGAACCTCCGGCAGCTTCGACTGGCGCAACCCCATGCTCCCTACATGCGCGGTGCGCAGGCCGGTTGCCGCAGGGGTCTTGAGTGAGGTTGGATCGAGGCACCATAGGAGGCCACACCATGAGCGAGGTCAAGCGGCGGAGGTTTCTGAACGAGCCGGGCGAGGGATTGCTTCTCAACAGCGACCCCGTCGAGTTCGTCCGTCGGTTCGATGAGTTCGTTGACGAGAGCGGCCTGCCACCAGAGCGGGTCCTGGCACTCCCCCTGATCTCCGTGCCGCTCCCTGTCGCGACCGTCGGCGAGGACGGTCGCCCGAACCGGTGGTCGGGCGCGAACCCGGCGTTCATGTGGCACCCGCTCATGTGGCTGCCCGCGCATATCGCTCTCCGATACCGGTACCGCGTGATCGACGATGCGCAGGGCGGCACCGACATCGACTACGAGATCGAGTCGGACAGCCTGTGGGCTACCCGTGTCGCACTCGAGCTCGTACATTCGGGCCTCTACAACCCTGAGGACGGGACGTGGCTGGATGTTCTCGCGTACGCGGGGCTCGACATCGAGAACCCGGTCGACCAGGCGCGTGTCGAACTCTGGTTGAACGGGTCGCACGACGACACCCTCGACGCGATCGACCTTGAACCTCTCGTGCTCGTCCCCGAGGACAGCGAATGGGCTCTGCGGGCAGCCAACGATCTGGTGGACACCCTCGTGCCCGCACAGTGGTCTCTGATCGCGTCCGGCATCATCGAAGCGGTGGACTCCTACGTCGCCCAGAACGGGGCGACCGACGCGGCACTGTTGAGCGCACTGAACACGATGGGTCAGGTGGCCGCTCTCGCGCTGCAGGGGGTTCCTGCGGACCCGGAGACAGGCTTCTCCTATGTGGACGTGCTCAGCATGCTCACCGCGGAGGCCCTTGAGCGCGGCGCTGACGTCGCGGCGCTGATGGAGAGCTTCCTGGACGCGCTGGGCGAGATTGCCGTCGACTATCGGCCGTCACTTCAGGCGATGGAAGCGGATGGTCCACTCGCTGTCGCATCTTGACCGCCGGCGTCCCACTGAGGCATCGAAGTGAGCGAATCTGCACCGATCATCGACGATGTTGCAGCAATCCGCTCTAGAATCCTGCCAACGGCTCCGCCTGAAGTGCGGTGCCTCGCGCCGGCGAGGGAGTGGAGGTTGGCATGGACGTGAGTACAGCGATTCAGACGCGGCATGACATCTCCGAGCCGGGCGGGCCATTCTCCGCCGCGATGATCCTCGACGACAACGCGTGCGGCGTCCTGATGGTCAACTCCGCAGACGGACCAGTGTTCAGCATGGACCCGAGCTTGATGCGGGACCTGCTGAAGCTCCTGACCACCTGCGAATTGGTGCGCGCCGATCTTGCACGCGCTCACCGTTCCACCGTCCTCGAGTTCTAGCGGGACGCACCGTTCTCGTCGATGTCGACGAGCGTCGCCGTGACGAGCGTCATAGCGTCGACCGCGGCGAGGTCCGAGTCGGTGAGAGCGCGCTCGACCCACTCAGCGGTGGAGTACCTGTGGGTCACGTCTGCAGCCGTGGTCGCGACACCAGCGATCGTCACAGGCCAGTCCAGCGCCGCCTGTTCCTCCGCATCGGGGAGAAGGCCACGCCAGACGACAATCTGCCGGGCACGCAGGACCTTCCGGAGCGTGACGGGAGAGATCGAGTGGATCGGGTACTGAGCCTCGATCTCCGCACGCCGCGTGACGCTGAACGCGTCAGCTTGCCGGTGGTACTCGATCGGGTTCCGCTTCGCGGTCGCAACCGTCCGCGGATCGTTTCCCCACGCCTCGTAGTCACGTCGCAGGTCAGCGACGATCCGGTCCTCCCGCCACTTCCGGAACGCGTGGTCAGCGTTCGACAGGATGCGGTCGGAGATGGGCGCTGACTCGAAGAACTCCGCGAGCGCGGCCGCGGTGTCGAACGTCTCAGGCGGGAAGGCGAACGTGCCCTCTGACTCGTCGGTCAACGACCCCTCCGGCGGTGTGAATGGCTTGTAGTCGAACTTCCCGGCCGCCGTACGCGGCTGCTCCGTCCCGATGTTACCCATCACTGCCCTCTCTTCGTCTCGACATTGCGCTCTCCCTGCCGGCGAGAACGCTCAGCCTCACGCGCAGCGCGGAACTCCGCCAGCACCGCCGCGTTGTCCTTCTTCTGGTTCGCAACCGCGCGCACCGTCTGCGCGCCAGCTCGCAACGGCGCCGTCGCGTAACGCCCAGCGATCGTCGCGTGAGCGGCGACGTCGGACTCCTTCACGTACGCCACCATCCGGCGTGCCTGCCCGGCGATGATCGCTGCGTCCGCGCGGGCTCCGACGGCCTTCGGCGTATTCCATGCGCGCATCGCAGCATCCTGTGCTCGGTCGGCGCCGGTTCGGACGGCGGCGCGTGTGGCGTCCGTGGCGGCGCCCACGCCGAGCTTCGCCCGGTTGGCGATCGCCGCCGGGGAGTCCATGACCGCCGCGGCGACCGCCGTCGCACGGCTGACCTTCTCTCGCTCGCGAGCGGAGATCGCCTCAAGCGCCTCCGTGTTACCTTCGCGTCGCGCGTCCCGGAGCTCCGCTCGGCGTCCTCGACGATCCTGCAGTTCCCTGGCGAGCGGCGTGGACGCGACCGCAGCAGACACCTTCGCGGCCCGATCGTGAGCTTGCCCCTGCAGGTCGCCGGGAGCTGCCGTGCCGTACTGGGCGCGATACCAGCTCCGGGCCTCGTCAAGCTCAGCCCGCTCCGCGAGGGCAGCCTGAGCCCGCTGAGCTTTCGCGCTCGCGCGTTCCGCTTTCGCCAGCGCTGCCACCGACAATGCCGCGGCAGCGGGCGCGGCGGCCGCGTCGCTTCTGACCTTCGGTGCGGCAGCGGCACCCATCCCCGACCGACGATTTCCCGGGAGCCGGCCAAGGCGCCCACCGCTGACCTTATGGAGCGCAGCGTTCTGCGCAATCCGCCCCTGCGATCGAGCGAACGACCCAAGCCGCGAGCCGGCGAACCCACCGGCACCAGCGGCTGCTGCAGCGCCGAGCGACCCCGCGGCACCCGCACGACCCCACGCTCGAGCGCCGCTGACCGTGACAGGCGATGGGAGGCGGAACACGTTCTTGAAGAGGATGTGCACGAGCAGGAGGGCAGCGAGGGGACTGAAACCTGCCCAGACCATCCCGAACACAGTGCCGGCGCCGAAGAGCGTGTCGCCGAGAGCGATCAGGGTGCGAGCGAACAGCACCACGAACGTCATGATCACCGTCGTCATCGCGGCGAGGATCGTGAGACCGAGGAAGCGGTTGAACGAACGCAGAAGACGGTCCCCGCTGTTCTCCGCGAACATCGCCCCGACCAGGATGAACCACAACGCCACCATGAACATCACGGCACCGAGCTTCGCGATGATCGCGATGACCGACAGGACCGCGAAGGCGATGAACTGGAGGAACGAGCTCACCGAGTACGCCCACGTTGCGGTCGCACCACCCGACGCGTTGACACCCGTCAGCGCGTAGAGGAAGTCGCGGACCTGATCCGGTGACTGGGCGTTCCGAACATGATCGTCAATCCACCCGCGATCACCGGAGACATTGAACACGGACGGGATCGACTGGGCGCTCCCGTCGTTGCCGGTCGTCGCGTTCCACCACCCGCTGCAGTACTGGTTCGCATTGGAGCTGTCCATCGTCGCGCCATCGAGTGGGCCCGTTCCCCCTTGGAATCCCTGCCACCCTGCACGCCACTGCCAGTTGATCGTCCCTGAGCTGACACCCGTCGCCTCGCACGCCGCCCAGGCCACGTAGCTGGCCGCCGCGTTCGCGGCGGTATCCGGGGCGAAAGGTGCGCGCCGAGCCGCGTTCGATGTGATCGCCGAGTTCCAGTCGGCCGACTCCCCCGCCGCCGTCAGGAAGGCGCTGTCAGATGGTGTCGCCTGCGCTGTGCGAGTGTCGAGGATCCGGCAGTACATCACCGCCCCGTAGGGGTTGTTGAACCCCGTCTGGATCTTCTGCCACGTCGTGAGGCCCGTGGAGTCCCACAGTGAGTCCGTGACGGAGGTCACTGCGACGAGGCCTGAGTTGCCGGCGATCGACGCTGTCGACTGGATGTTCGCGAGCTGCTTCTGCATCTGGTCGGTCAGCTTCGCGCAGCTGAGCGCACCATCGGCGGTGGAGGAGCTCGAGGTGGTGATCAACGGCTGGATGCCGTCCACGAACCCCTGAGCAGGAAGCTCCGCAAGGTAGCTGACACCGTCGTTGACGGTCTTCACGACCCAGCCGGGGGTGAGTGGGAGAGGGCGGTAGGTTCCGTCGCTGGAGGCCGGCGGGTTCGCGAGCGCCTGCGCGCTCATGGCGAACAACAGCCCGAAGACAATGCACAACCCGAACATGCGTCGCAGCAGCAACCGCGTCGACCCGGCACGCAAGGACCGGACGATCGTGATGATGAAGACCGCGATGATGACGGTGACGAACAGGCCAGACGCCGCCGCGCCGGCACCGGTCGAGAACAGCGAATGGATGAGGATCCGTGTGACCCCGTCGATCGACGCGCCGACGGAGTCGACGGCATCGAACGTCACCGCGAACCGGGTGATGTTCGCGGTGACCGCAGCGAAGAAGTTGCCGATCGCCATCTGCATCGACTGACCGATTCCGCGCTGCGCCTGATCCATCAGCTGCGTGCCGACGAACCCGTCGTACTTCGTGAAGAACGTCGTGGTCGCATCCGACCACCGGTTGATGGTGCGGTAGTCGGTGACGTACAGCGACTGAGCTGCCTGCGCCGCGGTCGGTGTCTGATCATCGGGCACGGCGAACGGGTTCGACGTCGCCTGGTGGGCGGTCAGTGACACCGGGTGAGTGAACGGCGCATCGGCGGGCGTCGCGGACGCACCGGTCAGCGCGAGCCCGCCGAGACCGACGACGGCGGCGACGAGCACCGCAACGAGCGGGCGGGTTCGGCGCAGGTTCATCAGGTGATCAGGTCTCTCATGGTGGGCGCGCCGCGCCGCCGGCGACGTGTGGCGGGCGCGAGGACAGGGGCGGTCTCGTGCGCGGTACTGGAGGGGACGGTCACGGCCTGGTGCATCGTCAACTGCGGGAGCGGGATCGGAGAGCCGGCGGCGTAGAGCACCCCTTTCGCGGACCGGCGGGTGTCGAGGATCGCTTGGAAGTTCCGAAGCCGCATGCCCCGCCTCTGCCGCCAGTCCCAGAGCACCAGTCCCGCAACGATGAACACCGGAGGTACGAGGAGTGCTCCGGGACCGGACACGAGCATCACGAGCGCAGTGACCGGCACTGACGCCACAGCCGAGAGCGCGCTGACGATCAGGGCGTAGCGGCGCACCTCGAACGTGAAGATGACCTGGCGCCGCTCCTCGTTCTTCCGGCGCCCGGTCAGACGGGTGAGGCTGTAGACGTGGGGCATGTCGGGATGCCTTCGAGCTCAGCCGCCCAGCAGCTGCGCGAACCAGCTGAACAGGCGGAGGATGATGCTCACCAGCGCCTGAAGGACGGTGAGGATCGCCGGTCCAGTGATCGTCGGACCGCACAGCAGCGCGCCGAGGATCAGCATCCACCAGGGGAAGCCGGAGATCCCGCCCTGCGACCGGCGCTTCGACCAGATCCACTGCCCGATCGAGCAGAGGATGAGGATGATGCCGATGATGGACAGCACCGTCAGCAGCCCCGCTGGGAGGTTGGAGACAAGCTTGTTGAAGCCGTCGACGAAGTTCATGACCTGGTTCCTCTCGTTCCGCTACTGAGACACCCCTGCGGCACTTCTCAGACGCGCTCTGACTTCTTCAGCGCAGCGAGCCACAGCACGTCCGCGTGGGCCGAGTGCCCGTCGAGGACCTCGGCGACCAGCTGCTGATTCCGGATGTCGAGATCGCCGAACGGCGCGAACAGCGCGACGTCCTCAGCGGGCGTCGACAACCCCTCCATCCATCGGCGAGCCATCCCCGCCACGCCACCGTCGGCGTGCTTCGCGCGCTTGCGGTGCGACGACGCTTCGCTCGAGGTGACGGACTGCGCGATCGCGTTCGGCGCGCCCGTCCGGATGGACACCACACGCCAGACCTCGGCCTTCACACGGGCCTTGTGGGCGACCGTGCCGCTCTCGAACTCGTGGAGCGCGGATGCCGCTGCGTCCTCCTGCTCGTCCCACTCGTCGTGCTCGGGGGCGATGAGGGTGTCCCCGATCGTGATCACGGAGCCGTCTGCGCTCACCCCGACCGGTGCGTCGATGCTGGCGGTCGACTTCTGGACGTAGAAGTCCTCCTTCGCCCGCCGACCCGGCATCTGCGCCATCCGGATCGCGTTCGCGGCCGCCTTCAGCTCGTCGGGCGTCATGCTGCGCCCGTGCTCCTCCCGGAACAGGTCCTCCTGCTCCTGCAGCCGGCGCCGGGCCTGGAAATCCTCGTGGCGCATACCGTGCTGGTACCCCACGGACTGGCGGGTCACGAGGGTGCGTCCGATCAGCTTCAGCAGACCCTTCTCCCCGATCAGCTCCGACAGGTCCCGGGAACGGGTGAGGAGGTCGATCCACGCGTCCTGCGCGATGTCCTCGCCCGTGTCCTCCGAGAGCCGGTAGCTCCGCGCGACCGCTGTCGTTTCGCGCATGATGGTCGCGTGCGCGTCACGTACGCGACCGCGAAAGTGGGCAGCGGCTTCGATGTCCTCCAGCGACGGCTGCTCGCGCAGCTGGTCTTCGTCGTCGGAGAGGTTCGACCCTGGGGCCGAGTTGTGCTTGCGGGCGAACAGGCCCGCCGCGTCGTGGAGGTTGCCGTAGGCGTCGGAGATCGTCATAACCACCATGTGTGCGGCGACGCTCAGATTGTGCGCGGCCTGTTTCAGGCCGCTTTTCCACGCCCCTGCGACGGCGGTTTCCACGTGCGCGCGGCAGCGTTGACGAGCTCGAGAGCGATGTCCATGAGACCCGCCAGTTCCTGGCCGCGCATAACCGCGACCGAGTCGTCAAGGTCACCCAGGGCGACCTCAGCGACCTTCGTCTTCGCCTCAAGCACCCGCTGGATCGGCTCATCCAATGTCCCCATGGCTACGAGGGTCGTGTTCGTGGTCGGGAGCTCCTGGCCGATCCTGTTCGTCCGGTCCTCCGCTTGCTTCACGCGAGCGGGGGTCCAGTCCGTCTCCACGAACAGTGCATCGCTCGATCGTGTGAGCGTCAGCCCGACGCTCGCTTTCGTGATGGATGCGACCATCACGGCGATCTTGCCGTCCTGGAAGTCCGCGACGTGAGCGTCGCGGACAGAATCTGACGTGTCGCCCATGATCGCGGCCACACGGCCAAGCGAGGGCGGGATAGCGTTCATCAGCGCGCCGGCAACGTCGACATGGTGGACCCATGCGAGGAGGGGGCGACGATACTCCCGGCCCTTCCCGGGCACGTCATCGAACCCGGTCTGCTCGATGTGCGCTGTCGTCCATTCGATCGCCGCGGGCACCTTCGCCAAACCCGCGGCCCGACGAAGCTGCGAGATGAGCTCGAAGCTGGCGTTGCGGGCGTAGTCCTCCAGCGCGAGAGCGTCGGCGGGGCGGTGGTGATGTTCGAAGTACCACGTCATCCAGGCGTGGACCTTCGCGATGACATCCTTGTGGGCCGCGTGGTACTGGGCGAGCGGCACCTGGACGGGGAACGCCCAGCGGATCTTCGGCGGCAGCTGCGGGAGCGCCTCGAGCTTCTTCCGTCTCACCCACACGTGGTCGCGCATCATGGCGTTCAGCCGCGGGAGGGCCGCCATCTTCGCATGCCATTCGCCGTACCGGTCGGCTCTGCAGAAGTCGTCGAGGAAGGGTGCGCGCCCACCGAAGACTGGCGCGAGCACGCGTGTGAGCTCCAGCAGCGGAACGAGCTGGTGTGGTGCGGCGAACATGGGTGTTCCCGTCACCGCGATCGGTGGATGCTTCGCGGTGGTCCCGACGTTCAACACCGCTTCGCTCCGCGCGGAGCCGATGGTCATCATCCGGTGCGCCTCGTCGTAGATCATGACGTCGCACGACCATGCGGCCACTCGAGCGGCGAGTTCACTCCGCGCCGCGAGAAGACTGTCGCCGACGACGAGCACGCCAGTGTCAGGGAACGGCGGCTCCTTGCGGGTCGGGCTGATGACGGTCGGGTTGGGGTCGATACCGGCGATGCGCGCTTCCTTCGCCCAGTTCGAGGTGAGAAGCGGCGGGCACACGATAAGCGTCCGCCGCGCGCGAAGGATCCGCGCGGCCGCGAGAGCTTGGAAGCTCTTCCCAAGGCCGGGCTCATCGAACAGGCAGGTCCGACCCACGGCGACCGCGTATGCGCCGGCGACCTGGTACGCGAACAAGGGGCGCTCGAACGTCGGCAGCTGTCCGATTTCCGCCAGGTCCTCTGCGGGAACCCCGTCGATGTTCAGCGCATTCCCGAGGTAACGTCCGAGCCGGGCGAGGTGCTCGGGAACGGTGACGACGGCGTGCGCGGCTCTCGCCCGTTCGATCGCATCGTCCTGCCAGATGATCCCCGGGCGCGGGACGCCGGCGCGGAGAACGTCCGCGACGTAGATGCGGAAGAGCGACCGGTCCGAGTCCCATACGCACCCGGGCCCCAGGAGCTCGGCTGTTTTCAAGCGGCCGAGCAGTCGTGGACGCACGAACACTGTGCGCCCGTTCTCGGCGAGCTTCGAGATCGGCCACACAAGGTCATCCAGCGTCGGAACGCCGGAGAGCTCCCCGTCGCGCTGAGCCCAGTCGAGCTCAATGCCGGCTTCACTCAGCGTGCGAAGCGGTTGGAAGCTGCCGATCCCGTACACCCGCCACTTCGAGATGCCCGGGTCCCAGACGGAAGAGCCGAGGCTGCGCACCCAGTCGAGCATCGTCGTGCCGGAGATGGTGGGGTGTGGCAGCCGCGGGCTGAATGACAGCTCCAGGTACGGGTCGCGGAAGGTGCCGCGCACGCGAGCGAACCCTGTGGTGAAGGTCGGGCGTGTGGCTACCTGGTTCTGCACACCTCCCACATGCGCGGTCCTGTCATCGACAGCCCGGCAGCGTGCTGCTGACGGCTGCCCTGTCGTCGGATGTGATCGTGAGCTCGTACTTCACGAGCACCGCCACGAACTTCGCGACGTACCGGCACTGGAAGGCAGCGTTCGGTGGAAGCCACGCGGATGGTCCGCTGTCTGACTTCGCCGTGTTCTGTGGGCCGCTCACCGCGAGCAGTTCAGCCGGCTCATCGTTCGCGAACGTCTCACGCTCGTCGTCAGACCATGCGTACGCGCCGGACTGCCATGCGTAGCTCAGCGGCACGATGTGGTCGATCTGTACCGCGAGGGATGATGTGTCCCCGCGCGTGAACGCGATCGCCTCGCCGGTGTAGGGGTCAGCCAGGGTGCCAGAGGTGACCGTGCAGTGACCGCTCTTGGTCACCGACGAGAGGTCTCGGGCGAGCACGTCATCACGGGTTGAGCATCCGTTGTGGTCCGTGTCCGCCCAAGCCGGACCGAACTTCGTTCGGTCGTACGACGGTATCCGTGTGGCGGGTCTGGTGGGGATCCCGTCGAGGAAGTTGCGGACCGCGGAGTAGTCGATCGGCTGTGCCCCTCCGCTCGTGAGTGTGTTGAAGGTTCCCTGCGCGGCGCCGCTGAGGGCATCCGTCACGCCCTTGGACGCCTGCCCGAACTGGTCGACCTTGGAGGACGCATCCTGCCCGAGGACGATGCCGACACCCTGGAGCACGGTCTGCCACTTGCCCTCGGTGATGAGCACACTGCTGAGGACCCCGAGGATGACGATGCCGAGGATGAGACGGATGATGAAGGCGCGCATACAGATCATGTGTGCGGCGTCAGCCGCTGACCGGCCCCGCCGGTGAGCTGCCTGGCCGAGCTCGAGGTGCCGCATCCGGGTCGCGCGCCTCTGTTGCGGGCGCTTTCACCGGCGACCCCGGGCAGCGGAGGGTGAACCAGCATGCCTTCGCGACGGGGCGGCGGTCCTGCAGCCCGTACCGTCCGCAGACGGGGCACGCGGCGACGGTGACCATCGGGCTCATGCGAAGCATCGGGAGGATGTGCGCGAACCGGTCGATGAGGTCCTGCTGGATCGCGGTCAGGTAGACGGTTCGGCGGACATCCTCGGTCACGCTCAACTCCACCAGCTGCTGCCACGACTCCACATGCAGAAGGCGCATCACGATCATGGCGATCTGAGCGGCTTGGGCGGCCTCGGGAATGTCCGTGCGATGGCGAACACCACGTGCCGCTTTCGCTTTCGTCGCCCTGACCATACTCACCACATGCGCGGTCCCGTGACGTCAGTCGCCGGCGCCGCCCGATCCGGCCATCGTCGGGCTCTGGAACGTGACCGTCTGCTTCGCCGTATTGCAGCCGCTGAAGAACTGCACGTCCTGAACTCGGGACGCCGCCTCCGGGTCCGGAGTGCCGATTGCGTACGCGACGACCTGCACCGTCGTCCCACTGCTCACCGGGTAGTCGGTGAGCGGGGTGGCCGACCCGACGTACCTGATCGGCATCTCGCCCATGTGCCCGAAGTTGTAGACCCTCATGAACCCGTTGAGGCTCCACTGGGGAGCGGTCGCGGGGATGTCGGCGCCTGCGAACGCTCGAAGCCTGAAGGTGATCCGCTGCACCACCTGCTGGCCGGAAGGGTCGAAACCCTCCTCGCCTAGGATCGTCGCACGATCGCTCCCGCTGAGGGGGGCGGATATCTCGTCGACGGCGACGAGCAACGCCGTTCCCCCGGTCATCTGGCACTGCGAGCCCTTGATCACGGCGACCTGGCCGACGTTGAGCAGGTCCGCCGCGGGTGTGTATGCGCTGTCGGCAGGGATCCCGCCCACACCGACCGGCAGGCTGTCGGGAACGGTGAGCGGCGCGAATGCGCCTGCCGCTCGACCCTCACGGGAGGGCGCCGGCGGAGTGGAGGGTGACTGCAGGGTGAGGGTCGATGATGAGGTCGGGATCGGCGCCGGGGCCGTACAGCCGGCCAGCGAGAGGGTGATCATGGCGAAGGCGAGGACGATGAGGCGCCGCGGTCGGATCATGGTGTGGCCTTTGGTGTCGGCGTGGTGCTGGATGGGTCGAAGTTCGGCAGCCCCGTGTCGTTGTAGGCCGGGGAGATGTTGACGTGCAGGTGGTTGCAGGTGTCGTTGCCTTCGTACACGCCCGCGGGAAGGTTCAGGGGCGCGCTCCGACACTCAGACTGCCCGATGAAGGTGTAGTACGGGTCAGTCCCCGCGCGTGCCGGCAGATATGGGAGCAGAGCGGCGATGATGCGCATGCTCGTGGGGTCAGCGCCCGTTGCTCCAGGCCCGGCGAAGTCGACCGCGTGACCCCCGCCCTGGATGGAGTGGTAGGAGCCGGCGATGCTCGTTGAGTCGGTGCCGGTGCAGTCGTTGTTCCGGTTCAGTGACGAGATGGTCACCTGACCGATCGCGTTCGCGGCGACGCTGATCAGCTGGAGGATGCCGAGGTTGAGGTTGCAGCGCGTGTCGCCGGCCGCGACCATCTCCAGCTGCTTGCGGGGCGATTCGTAACCGGCATCGTCGTTCAGGAAGAGCACCTTCCCGCTCGTGAGGATCCAGTTCGCGAGGGCCCGCTTGTCGCCGGAGACCACAGACGACGCGCTGCACGACGCTGCCGAAGAGCTCCCGCTCGTTCCGGCGCCCGCCCAGCCTGTTTCGACGGGCGGCGCGACGGGAGGGGAGTCGGACGACAGCGACGCCCAGAGCGCCGCGGCGACAGCAGAGGATGTCGAGTAGGCGTCGGGGCCTGAGACCTGCACGCTCTGCGCGACGGCCGCGTTGTCGGCTGTGCGCCAGTTGGGCACGCTCAAGTTCATGACGGTCAGGAACTTCCCCGCCGCGTACGCGGGGTTCATGAGACGACCGATCACGCCGTGAGGGTCCGAGGACCATGTGGACGTCTGCCACGCTCCCCAGCTGTAGACGGCCTGCTGCTGCATGATGCCGAGGGACGCATGGTCGCTCCCCACCCCATCATTCGGGAGGGTCAGGCTGTAGGCGAGCTCCGGGTACGAGCTCGTGTCGACACTGCCGTCCTCAGGCCCAACCACCCCGTCGTTCGCAAGGTTCCGCAGCCCACTCTCGGTCACAGCGACCATCAGTGCAATGACCGCGGCTTTCTCCGCGTCGTCCGCGAACATGGCCTTCGAGAGGCCGATCACCGTTCGTGCGTTCGCGAGCTCCTGGTCCGTCCACGACCGCCCACCGACCTGCGTCCCGGCGCTGCTGCTCGGCTGCGGTGTGCTCGACGCCGCCGACGCCTGTTGTGCGCATGCGTCCTCTCCCAAGGCCCATGAGCGGGCCTGGTTCACGATGGCTGCGGCTTCCGGTGCGCTGAACCCGAATGCGGTGAGCGCTGTCGTGTACACGGCGGTGACGGCGTCCGACTTCACCCTGCCGTCGCCGCTGGTGGGGATCGTCATTGCTCGCTGCGCGAACTGGTACACAGCCCCCGCGGCGAGATCACGGTTCTCCGATGCCGGGTCGGCCGTGTTGACCTGCCCGGCGAAGGACGCAATGTCTGCGTCAGGTTTGCGCTGCAGGATCGCGAGCACGAGTGGCCACGGGAGACGGTACTGCTCGCCGAGCGCTTCAGCGTGCCGTGCGGTAGCGTCATCGACCCCAGAGTTGGAGACGGAAATCGCAGTGTTCTGATCGCGGCCGGCGCCGATCGACGAGATCAGTCCGGCCGCGACGACAGCTGACCCGGTGACGATGAGGATGACGACGGTGAGCGCCGCGATCGCACCCGTGATGACAGCGCGCCGCACGCGCTGGTCTTGGAGGAGGCTCCACGCTGCGCTCTTCGCCGCCCCGCCCGCGGCGCCCGCAGCTCCGCCCACGACGGCGCCCTGAATTGCTCCGGCGACGACGGCGGACCCCACCCCGACGGCGGCGTCTCTCGCGAGCGAGGGGAGCGATCCCGCCGCTGTGTCGTTCACGGCCGCGGTGTCGTCGGGCTTGCCGACGTCTGGCGCTTCACCGGTAGGACGGTGCTCTGCCGTGTCGTCTGTCACGCTCTCGCTCCGAATGCCAGGGTGCGTTCGGGGAACCGGTGCACCTCTACCGTGTTACCCCTGCGGCGATCAGAGCCGCTGCGGCTGGCCGTGCTCCCAGTACTCGCTGGTGCCGTCGCTGTGCGTTCGTGCGGGCTTGCCGACGCGGTGCAGCAGACCGTTCTCGTAGTACTCGACCGTGCCGTCGTACCCCTCGTAGGAGGGACCGTCGGTGCGGTGGTGCACGCCGTCGCGCATGTAGTGGCGACCGGTTGGCGCGTCGATCGCGAGGTCGTAGCCTCCGGGGGTCTGCTCACGGAAGACGCGGATGGTGAGCGGCCGTGTGATGTCCTCGCCCGTGGTGACGTCGGCGTCGAGGCCGGCTGCGGGTGGGCTGTTGCGCTTCTGAGCGAACTGCCCACCGGCGGGGGTTCCGCTGGGTGCGTGGAGGTTGCCGCGGTCATCGCGAGTAGTAGCCATACATCCACGATGTGCGGCGAGCCGCTGAAAGTGTGCACTCACCCGCAAGATGCGTTGACGCTCACCGTGCCCGAGCCTGTTGCGGAGGCTGTGTACGTTCCCGCGGGACCGGTCACGGTGACCGAGGTGCCGCCAGTGCCGCTCGATGATCCGTCCGCAGGGCCGGTGACGGACAGCGTGACGGTGCCGCTCGTTGCTCGGGCGACGAAGGTGACCTTCACGGTGCCACCGGTGCAGGTGATCGCACCGTGCGCGGTCGCTTGCCCGCCTCCGCCACCCCCGGTTCCGTTCGTCCCACTCCCCGAGTTCGAGCTGCCCCCACCGCCGGACGCTGCCGACGTCTGCGGTTTCGGTGCGGGCGCCTGAGTTGGGGCTTCCGTCGGGGCAGCCGTGGGCGGGGCCGCCGCCTCGAGTGCCGTCGTAGCCGCGTTCAGAGCGGCACTGGCGGCGGTGAAGTCCTCCTCCGTCGCGTCAGCGGAGGCGAGGACCTGTGACGCGTGTGCGAGGGCGGCCTGCGTGGCCGTAATGACCTCACCGACGACGCCGCTGTCGCGTTTCGCTTGGAGGAGCGCTGTCGCGGCGCCGACGTCCTGGTTCAGGGCGTCTCGTGCGGCGTTCGAGGTCGCCGTCGGAGTGGGGGTCTCAGCCTGAGTCGGAGGTGGGGAGGTGAACAGTGCAGGGATCCGCTGGGCGACGCTGCTCAGTGCCGGGCCTTGCCAGATTGCCAATGGCACTGCCGCGGCAAGCACGAGCGCAGCGATCGTGATCCGAGCGGTGCGCCCGCGAAGGACCCAGCGCGCATCATCGGCACGCGAACGGTACAGGCGCACGCGATCGTGGTCGAGGTCCGAGCGGTTCTTCACGAGAGTCCTTTCCGTCGGAAACGGCCCGGCAGTGAGGTCACTGCCGGGCCGTTCGGTGGTGTCCGCTCAGAAGACGTCGTCGTCCGAGCCGGCGGCCGCACCCGCCTGGGCGGTGGCGTAGGCAGGCTGCGCGCCGGGCGCTTCCTGCGGCTGCGCGTACTGTGGCTGCTGCCCGTACGGCTGCTGGGGCTGCTGAGGCTGCCCGAACTGCTGCTGGCCGTACTGGGGCTGCTGCCCGTACTGGGGCTGCTGCGGCGGCTGACCGGCCGGAGCACCCTGCTGGGCGTACTGCGGCTGGCTCACCGGCGCCTGGCTCTGCTGAGCCACCGGAGCAGCTCCCTGAGCGTTCTGCTGCCCCGACGGGCTTTTGGTGAACACGGTCGTCCCCCATCGCAGCGAGACGGCGAGGTCCTCGAGCTCCAGCTCGTAGACGGTGCGGTTCTCCTGCGTGCGAGCGTCCTGGTACGAGCGCTGCTTGAGCTTGCCGGTCGCGATGACCTGCATGCCCTTCGACAGCGACTTCGCCGCGTGCTCGCCCAGCTCACGCCAGGCAGCGGTGCGCAGGAACGTCGCGGGGGCGTCCTTGTAGGTGCTCGACGCACGGTCGAACACCCGCTCGTTGTTCGCGATCGTGAAGTTCGCGACGGCGACGCCATCCTGCGTGTACCGGAGCTCCGGGTCCGCGGTGAGGGTGCCGACGACCGTGATCGGGATTCCGTTCATTCTCTAGTTCCGTTCCGGGCCTCGAGGCCCATTCCGATGGTCACTGCCGGCTCCCGGCAAGTGAGCGAGCCGCATCCGGCGGCCCACATCTTCTACATGCGCGGTCCCGTCACCCAATCGCGTGGAGCGCCGGTTTCGCCTCACTCGAGAGCTGCCGCAACGCCGCGCGAAGGACGTCCTCGGGCGTGGAACCGGAAGCGGTGGCGAGTGAGGCGACGAGCGACGCGGCGATGTGCGTCATGCCCGCGAGCGTCGACGGTGCATGGAACCCCTGAAGGCGTGCCAGGAACTCCTGAGGGTTCGCCGTCGCCGCCGAGTACTCGAAGAGGAGCTCCGCAGCCGAGCCCAACGCCTCGTCGCCGGTGCGCGGAGCGTGAAGACCCGCGAGCACCGCATCACGGAGGAACGGCCACACACGCCGAGCGATCTCCAGGTCCTGGCGGATGTCAGCGTCAGCGCGGTGAGCCTTGCGCTCCCGCTTGTCGAAGGTTCGATCGCCCGTCGCCCGCCGGTACACCTCCGCGAACTGCGAAATGTCGACGGGGCGGTAGTAGAGCTCTGCGCTGAAGGCCGGCATCCAGGTCGCGAAGTGGTGCTGGTCGAAGTGTGAGACACCGCCACCGGCGATCTGGAACGTCGTGACGCCGGCCGCCTTCCACCGCCCGATGATCTCCAGCAGGCGCGTTTCGACGTCCGCGGTCGTCGGCGCCAGATCCCCGATCGCATGGAGGTCTGCGAGAAGCCCACTCTTCGTGTGCATCGCCCGAAGCACATCGTCGGTCGAGATACGCCGGAGCGCGGCGGCTGTCGGCTTCACCACGGTCGCGAACGACTCGAGCTCGTTCAGCTCGGTGTCCGTCACGATCACGGCGAGCTCGAGAAGGTCGCAGTCATCGTGCAAGCCGTCAGTCTCGCTGTCGGCCCAAAGGAGGATCTCGGAAATCGCGTCAGTCATATCTCACACATGCGCGGTGGTGAGAGCGCCCTCTCCCGCCCCGCGCACATAGGCGGCCACCGTGTCGTTGAACGGCTTGACGATCCCCGTACGTGCCTTGTGACGGAGGCAGGTGTGGCCGGTGGTCGTGTTGTACCAGCGCCCGCAGCTGCCGCACTCCTCGATGGACACTCGAGGCTTCCCCTTCACGAGGCGGTTGTAGGCGCTCCCGGGGCTGAACGCGTTCCGGACCTGCTGGTAGACGGCCTTGCCGACCTTGTAGCCGTAGACGCGATCGCCGAGCTTGATGACCATCTCCTGGGACACCTCGTTGTAGCCGACACCATGCACCCACGTGGACTCGGTCCCGTCGAGGGTGGTGCCGGCGCCTGCGAGGCGCTCCCGACGCTTCGCAGCGAGGTCGCCGATCTCCCGCAGCGCGCGCGATGGACGCCGGGACTCGAGGACGGACGACACCGCCTCGCTGATCTTCCACGACGCCTGCGAAGGCATGCCCAGCGCGCTGACCGACCACCGGTCCGGGCCCTCCTGGGTCACACGCACGTAGCCGGCGATGACCTGCCCGCTCTCCCCCTCCGCCTGAACGGGGACGTCGAACGTCTGCTGTCCGATCTCCTGGGAGTAGCGGCGGATCGTGGTGGCGGACGGCATGCGAATGGCGATCCCCGCGCCCTCGTACAGGATCCGGTGGACCCGGCGGTGCCCACTCAGCGAACGCCCCGACCCGCGCGACGGCGTGTAGTCGTCAGGCATCTGGTGGAACGTGTCCGTCGGTCCGATCTCTGCGCGCCGGAAGTGCTCGTCCCACCACGAGTCGATGCTGGTCGTCGCGCGGACGCTGCCGGCGACCGACGGGCCAGAGCTCGCCAGAAGGTAGCCCTTCTCCGCGAGCAGCGCACGTCGTGCGAGCAACTCGCGCACGTCACCGGTCGACTCCGACGCGTCCGTGAGGCTGCTGCGTGGTGGTGTCGGCACGCGGCCGGCGAACTGGCCGCCGCCGACGGCGCCGATCGGGCGGTGGATGTTCCCGTGACGGTCGATTGCACTCATACCCACCATGTATGCGGCGACCCCGAAAAGCGTGCACAGGCCGACTGCCGCTACTCCACGACGACCGCCAGAAGCGACTCGCCGCCCTGCTGCAGGACGACCACGCCGGGGTTCAACCCAAGGAGGCCCTCGATGGTGTCCGCGACGGAGAGGTCGTACGCGAGCTGCGGGTACGGGGTCGACGACGCGGCCGCGAGGGCTTGACCGATGTTCCACCCCCGAAGCGTGGGAACGTCGGTCGGCGCGACCTCCACCCGTGTCACCTCCAGTGCTCCGACACGGGTGGTGACGGTCACGCTGCCATGGGCGACGACACCTGACCCGCCGGCAGCCATCTGAGCACGCACAGCAACGAGAGTCTCCGCCAGCGCCACATCGGACGGAGGGGTCGGCGCGATGACCTCGGGCAGCACCACGGTGCGCATCGGAGGCGCGAGCACCGCCACAGCTGCTGGGGCAGGGGCTGCCGCCAGGGCAGGCGCTACAGGCTCCTCCGGCCAGACGACACCCACCGCCTCGGTCACCACGGGGGCGCCGTCCGACTCATGCACGGTCGGCGAAGGCTCCGCGATGGCGAGGAGATCGTTTCCGTCTGCGCGGCGGGTGAGGTCGATGCGTGGAAGCGGTGACGACGGCCACTCACCGCGGACCTCGTCAACCACTGGCACACGGCTGATCGACGCGACCGAGAGCTCCTTCACCGTGACGTCTTCCGCATCCGGGTCCTCGGGGTCTCCCGGGATGAACGTGTGCCGCACGCGCGCTCGCGCGACGACCACATCACCAACCGCGGGCACTCCCCCGCCCTGCTTGATGTCGGTGAGCGCCCGATCCCAAATCGTGCCACCGATGCTCGAGGTCGAACCTTCCACGCGGATGTTCGCGAGCCGGCCCTTTCCGTACGGGCGCTCCGCCCATGCAGCGAGCACACCGAGCACGATGACGTTCGCCCCGTCCGCGTCAGGGATCCGGCCGACCGGAGTGGGACGCGCGTCGAAGTCCGCCATGCCGGTCACCGAGGGGATGCGGTATGCGCGGACCTGCTCCTGCAGGGCGATCAACGGGTGCTCACCCAAGGTGATCCCGAGGGCGATCCGCTGGCGCGCGGAACGCTCCAGAACACCCCATTCCATAGCCGGGGTGATGGTGGCGGCCGTCACCGCACCGATCGTCGTCATCTGGCCGAACCGCGGACCGAACGCATCGGCCGCACCGGAGTTGACCATCGCCTTCAGATGCGCGGAAGTGATCGCCGATCCGGTGCCGTCCGGCCGCAGGACCCGCCGATACACATCGTGAAGGCTGGCGTACGGGCCGCGCGCGTTGCGCTCGTCGGCGATGAGAGCGCCGAGCGCCCCCATATCCTTCACCTCAGCGAGACCGATCCGGATCGATGTGTCGCTCTCCGGTGCCGTCGACGCGTTGATGCTGTTCACGTCAGGCGGGAGGACCGTGATCCCCTCACGCTTGAGGTTCACGAGGACCTGGTTGCGCTTGTCTTCCTTGTCGGTCACCGCCAGTGTCGCGGCCGCGTACGCTGCGGGCCAGTTCGCCTTGTAGAAGGCGGTCATGAACGCCAGTGCGCCGTACGTGGCGGAGTGAGCCTTGTTGAAGAGGTAGGACGCTGAGCCGAGCATCGCGTTCCAGATGACCTCGGCTGTCTGCGCCGAGAAGGCGATGCTGACGACGTTGCCTTCGTCGTCGCGCACCTCTGTCACCGCGCCGGCACGGAACTTCTCACCGACGGCAGCCATCACGTCCGCCTTCTTCTTGGAGACCGCCTTGCGCAGCAGCGAGCGTCCCGCCGCGTCGAAGCCGGCCACAACTGTGCCGAGCTGCATCAGCTGCTCCTGGTAGACCCACACCGCATGGGTTTCACCGAGAACCTTCTCCAGTTCGGCCTGCTCGCGCGCGTCGGTGGTGAACACGCGGTAGTCCGACGCTTCTTCGCCGCGCTTGCGCCGTGCGTACGCGGTGTGCATGTTCGCGGACATAGGGCCCGGCCGGTAAAGGGCAACGACAGCGGACTGCTCGTCCAGCGACCGAGGCGCAACCTGCATGCCCAGCTCGGTCATCTTCGCCGACTCCATCTGGAAGATTCCAGCTGTGCGGCCCTCAGCGATCAGCCGCCATGCGGCATCGACACGCTCGGCGTCCACCCCTGGCGAGGGCTGGTCAGGGTCGGGAAGAGCGAGCGGGTCGATGGTCTCGCCGGTGGTCTCCAGGATGTACTCAGCAGCTCGTTCGATCACATCCAGCGTTCGAAGGCCGAGCACGTCGACCTTCAGCAGACCGACCTGTTCGGCTTCCGGGCCGGTCCACTGCAGCACCCACCCGCGCGTCTTCGACAGGCGCAGCGGGACAATATCGGCGAGCGGCTCCGACGAGACGATGACGCCGGAAGCGTGCACGGAGAACACCGAGATCACATCCTCGAAGGACGCAGCGATGCCATGGATACGACGTGCGACCTCATCGCGGTCGTACAGGCGCCGATACTCCGCCGTCGACGGATCGTCCGGGTTGAGCAGAGCTGCGATCGGCATCGGCTTCGCCTCAACCATCGGCACCAGGTCGGTCATGACCTTCCCGGTTCGCTGCGCGTCGAGCACGCTCGCCGCGGACTTGATGGCGGCACGCGATCGCGCGATCTGGAACGTCCCGATGCTCGCGACATGGTCCTCGCCGTACTTGTCGCGCAAGTACTGGATCACTTCCTGACGGCGCCCCTGCGGGAAGTCGATGTCGATGTCGGGCGGCTCACTACGCCCACGCTCGTAGAAGCGCTCGAAGAGCAGTCCGTAGCGGCGAGGCTCGATCTGGGTGATCCCCAGCAGGTAGGCAACTTCCGATCCACCCGCAGACCCGCGGCCGGGGCCGACGAGGATGGGCTTCTTCTCGGGACCGCCGGGCACGCTCGATCGAGTGGACCGAGCCCAATCGATCAGGTCGTGCACGACGAGGAAGTAGTCGACCATTCCCGCCGACTCGATGACATCCATTTCTGCCATCACGCGCTCACGAAGCGGCCCGTCGATCCCGCCGTAGCGCGTGCTCGCACCCTCCCGCAGCAGGTGGAAGAGGTAGTCCCTGTTGGTCGCGAACCCGTCAGGGATCACGAACGTGGGCATGAGGTTGCGAGGGTGAGGGAGGGATCGCTCAGCGCATCGCCCGGCGATCACCTCAGTCGTGTCGCAAGCGTCCTGCCACCACTGTTCAGGTCGGAGCGCGCGCATTTCCGCTTCGGAGCGAAGCCAGTATCCGCCCCCGTGAAACTGAAACTTCGGCTTGGCGAACGTGGACTTCGACTGCACCAGAAGCCAGGCCGCGTGAGCTTCCTGCTCATCCTCGTGCGTATGGTGCGCGTCGTTCGTCGCGACGACACCCACGCCATGCTTCCCCGCGAGCGCCACGAGCTCCGGAAGCGCGGCGCTCTCGGCGGCGTTCCCGTGCTCCATGACCTCCACGTAGGTGTTCTCGGCGCCGACTGCGGCGATGATCTGGAGAAGGTTCTCCTCCGCTTCGTCCCAGTTTCCACGGACGGCGGGGCCGAGCACGGGGCCGCCCAAGCATCCCGTCAGGACGATCAGGCCATCGCTGTGCGCGGCGAGGGCGGACATGTCGATGCGGGGCTTGTGCCAGATGCTCTCCTGGGCGAGGTTGTTGAGCTTCACCAGGTTCCGCCACCCCTCCGGGGTGCGGGCGAGGACCGTGAGGTGCATGTACGCGCGCGCCTTCATCCCCGCGTGCGTGGAGTCATCTTCGTACTCGTCCTCGGTACGCTCGCTGCCCTCGTCGGTGCTGTTGTCGTCCGTCGGCACCCACACGGGTGTGCGGGCATGCCGGTCCCCGGCGGCCAAGTAGAACTCGCACCCCGGGATGAACTTCACGCCCAGCCGATCGGCGACAGCCTGCGCCGCCCACGCGGACGCGAGGTTCCCGTGTTCGGTGAGCGCGAGAGCAGGCTGCCCCAGCGACTCGGCTTCCTTGAAGCCGTCAGCGAGACGGATCATTCCGTCAAGCGCGCTGTACTCGCTGTGAACGTGGAGGTGCACGAAACCCACGGCTCACGCTCCTGTCTGTTGGGACTGTGTACTAGACACATGCGCGGCGCGGCGCGAAAACTGTGCACGGCTCCCCGAAGGAGCTGTGAGCTCTAGTCGCCGTCGAGCATCGGCACGAGCTCGCTGAAGCGCACGGGGATGCCGCGCAGGCGGGTGACACGGGCCGGAATGTTCGGGTCGCTCTCCACATCGTTCTCCCCGACGATGCGAGCTTTCACGGTCGTCTCGCGCCCGTTCACAGGACGCTGGTAACGGCTGTGAACGAGGGCGCCGCCTTCGTCCTCCCACACCTGGTTCCAGCTGTCACCCGCCTTCTGTCCGGCCGGCACCAGCGAAGGGTGCTCGCGCTGGGCGAGGTTGAAGGCGTTCGCCGGCGACAACAGCGCCACGAGCTCGGTGCTCGCCACCTTGTCGCTCGGGACACCGAGGAAGCCGATGGGCGTCCCCTGGGGGACCCAGTCGCCGGTGCGCGCATCCACACGCCAGCCGGCGGCCGCGTTGATGGCGTCCGCGTTCTCGCCCGACAGGATCGGCTTCGAGCCGGGGATCGTCGGGTGCTCCAGGTGAGCCTTGCCGGCCTCGAGCACGTTGCGGACCGCTTCAAGGAGGTTCCGAGAGTTCGAACGCCGCTTGAACTCGCGGAGGTCCTGAGCGGCCAGGTCGATCATCGCGCCGCGAAGCTGTCCGATCTCGCTCGGTCGCGCGAAGAACGGCTCCATGGCGGGGTCGCGAGGGTCCAGCCCCGCCCACAGACCGAGCGCCTGCAGGACGTCGAGAGTGACGAACAGCTCAGCGAACATGCCCGCCCGGCGTGCCGAGTCTCCGGTGCTGATCCCGTACCGCTCGAGGAGCTCGTTCTGGATGTGAGTCTTCGCGGCGTCGATGCTGGAGCGCACGAACTCGTACTTCCCGCGCCACGTGTCGAGACGGTTGAATCGGACCTCGCGGCGGAGCATCGGGAGTGGCGTCTGCTCCACGTCGATGTTCAACCAGAACCGGATCATCGCTGCAGTCAGCCGCGCGAAGGGGTTGTCCGCGCCTCGCGCGACAAGCTCGATCTCCCGTGGCCGGTCCCGGTCGGTGCGCTTGGTCGCTGCCGCCAAGTGGATGCTGATGTATCGCTGCTGGATGGAGCTGGTGTCGCGGCGGTTCTCCGCGGTGAAGATGTGAAGGGCGCGCGGGCGGGACACCGTTCGCTGGTCGCCGTCTGCGGTGCCGCGCCGCTTGCCGGCGCCGTTGAAGTTCGATCGGATCGCGTCCTCCACGGCGGACTCCTGGCGCTCCGAGGTCGAGCGGGACACGTTCGGGGCGAGGTCGTCGATGACGTAGATCGGCGTGCGCGCGACAGAGTGCTCACGCGCCGCGGCCGTGTCGGACGCCTGCCCGGGGAGGTTATGTTCGGTCCAGATACCGGGCCGGGGTCCCCAGAACGCCATCACGAAAGACGCGAGGTAGCTCTTGCCGGTGCCGGGCGCTCCGGAGATGTAGACGTTGATCGACGTCTGCGACGGCACGGTCGGTCGCAGTGCGCAGGCGAGCATTGTCGGGCCGACAGCCGGAAGGTTCCAGCCCGGGTCGGTGATGAAGGCTTCGACAGCAGCCCGAATGTCGCTGCGAACCTGCGCCTTGTAGCCTTCCAGGTCGTCGGCCTCGTGGAATGCCCAGTAGGTGTCGGCGACACCGTAGTTCGACGCCATCGGCATGATCTCCTCGGTCACGCCCGGACGGTTGTCGCGCTCGTCCTGCGCGGAGCTTCCGAGGGACTGCTCGCCGATCACGAACACCGGCTCCCCCGACCGTGTGGGCACCCAGCCCATCGTGTCCCAGCCGTTGAGGACGTCCTGCTCGTCGAAACGGTTCGCCTTGATCGCTGCGAGGAACCCGTCACCGATGCGGTTGCGCGGCGGCCACGCTGGGTGGCGCAGGATGTCCGCGTGGATCATCGCGCCCTTGCGCCCCCAGTCCGCGGGTGCGAGCTCGAGGATCGCGCGTGGCCCGGTGATCTCGCGAACGATGGTGTCGCCGGTGGTGTCGTCGGTCCAACGAAGCTCGATCGTGCAGTCGCCTTTCGCGGACTCGAGCACCGCGCCGGGTCGGCGCGCGTCGCCGTCGCGGACATTCGTGTCGGCGAGGGTGCGCAGGTTCGAGATGCGTGTGACCCGGCCGCCGATGGGAACGCGTTCCTCCCAGGCGTACGTCACACCACCGAACTCGTTCCCCCGCTCGATCTTCGCGTACTCGATCACGCTCGCACCGTCATCGGCGACCCGGAACTCTCCCGGCTTCCATTCCCGGTTTCTGTGCGGCTCGTTCGGGAGCGTGTCCTCGACGAGAGTGATCAGCTCGCTCCAGGGGCCCACATGCGAGAGGTAGTCGTCGACACCCAGCTTGGTGCCGCTCGCCAGTCCCGCGAGAATCGCGTTCTTCTCCGCGTCGGCGCCGCCAAGGTCGAGGAGCTTCGGGAGCCCCTGCTTCGCCTCGCCGATCAGGCGCCACATCTTCGCCGCCTGGCTCCACACGTTGTGGTTCTCGCGGAGGTCGCCGTCGAAGGCGATGAGGACCTCGCGGTCCTTGAAGATGAACTGGGCCCACTCGCTGTTGTTGTGCCAGTTGGCGACACCCGCGATCGATAGCACGGGAACCCGGTCGAGCTCGGGGATCCGCAGCAGAAGCTCTCCCAGCCGCTCACGGGCGTCGGTGACGGACCCGTCGACGGGCGCCAGCTCCGCGTGCGTGATGCCGGCGCCGAGGAGCTGAGCGCTGAGGGCGGAGTCGCCCTTGATAGCGCCTTCAGTGATGAGGAACGTCGTCGTGCGCTCGAACCATTCGATCGGCGTACCAGGGTTCGCGTCGATCACTGTGGCGGAGGAGGCCAGGAACTCGTACTTCCTGACCTTGTGTGTGATCGGGTCCGGGAGCGGGTCGCTCGGGCGGATCTGGATAGATGCCGCCTCGACGGACCGCCCGAACTTGAACAGCTCTGAGGCGCGGAACCACGGGATCACGGTGAACTCGTGGTTGGCCTTGGTGAGCATCTTCAGGCGGTTCTGCACCTTCCGCTCCTCGGCCGTGTAGACGCGGGACGCTACCGCCTTCGCCGTGTCCGCGTCCTCGACGGTCTCGTAGCCGCGGGCTTGCGCGACGAGGGGCGCGACTTGGGAGTCGGCGAGCTTCTCGGCTCCGGAGAGCCGCACGATGGCGGCGTAGTCCTCAACGGTCCATCGTGCCGACGGGGTGCTTCGTGTCATGAACGTAAGGCGGCACGGCAGTTCGATGCACTCGGCATTCTGATCGAGATCGCCGTCGCATTTCTGTCGCGGCCTGTCAGGCCGACCCCTTGAACTGGGCAGCGATCCCAGTCGAGAGTAGGGAAAGACCCGGCCCGGCGATTGGTTGGGCCGGGCCGCGCATGTGGAAGGCATGGAGCACCTCACTGCGATCACCTCGTCGGCGTTCGAACCCGACGCCATCACGCCTGCCGTGATCGTCCTCGCCATCGTCGCGAACGCGGCGTGGGCACTCCTGTCCATCCGCGATTGGCGTGCTCGTCGCGCGTATCTCGAACGGGAGCGCGAGAACCGCGAGTGAGGGCCGACGTCATGCCGCATATAGGGCATGACCGATGCCCCGACCATCGGCGTCGTAGGCAACGCCCACGTCGCCGCCGCGCTGCATGAGCTCGGGTTCCATGTCGTCACCGGCGATGCCTTCCGTCCAACCGCGACCGAACTGAGTAACCGGCTGAGTCTCGGTGAAGAGTTCCCGATCGTCGTCTGCGATGACGATCAGACTCTCGCGATCGAAGCGTGGACGATCTCCACGGCGCGGCGGACCCATGTCGTCGTCCTCGGCACGCGTCCAGGTGTCAACCTCCTCGCCGGCAGCCCGAACCGTCTCGAGCTGCCGGCGACGGTGAACGACCTTCTCGCCAGCCTCCGGTACGAGGGCACCCCACGACCCATCGGATCGCACATCATCGAACCCGACGGCACCGTCCATGACCTCGTACCGGCTGCTGCGCCGAGCGCCCCCACCCTGCGACCCCTGCCTGGTTCGGACTCGTCGACCTTCACCACCACGCCACCCCCATCCGCACCGCCGGCGCATGCCGCGGCAGAGGAGTCACCCGCCGGCACTGTGCAGGGGTTCCCCGAGGGCCTCTTCCGGAACATTCCGGCCCCCGCGAACACCGCGCCCGTGGCGCCGCCCGAACCCCCAAGGGTCGCGCCGGAGCTGCCCATCGTCCCCACGCTGCCTGTGATCCCCGCGCGCGACGACGCTGCCCCGCCGGAAGGCGCGGTGGCGTTCACCGTTGAAGACCTCGACGACATCGACGAATACCTCGAGGACGACGAACCGATCCCGCCTCGGGACCGGGACGCCCGCCGTGCGCCGTCCGATGACGCTGCAGTCTTCCCTCGCGCATACCCGCCGGAGACGCCCACGGTGATCGAGCGTGCACCGTCCCCGCAGACAGCGCCCTACGACGCCCGCACCGATCGAACATCGGAACCTGACGAGGACGACTACTTCTCCCGGCGAGCGACAGGCCGGCAGTCTCACTTCGCGCCGAGCCGCAGCCGCCAGGGCGAGCTCGTCATCGTCGCCGCCGGCAAGGGCGGCGTCAGCAAGTCATCGACCGTCCTTCTTCTCGCCGACCGTGCGGCCGCACGCGGGCAGACCGCTGTCATTGTCGACGTGAACCGCGGGCAGCCGGACGTGCGCAAGTACCTTCGCATCGGGAACGCATCGCTGCGCACCGCCTACGACGCGTACGAGAGCGGAGACCCCCGAGACGCCCTCCTGCGCCCCGCCGACTACGGACCCATCCGCGCGCAAGCCCGCCTCGACGCACCAGACTTCGCGGTCGTGCTCGGCCCGCCACCGGAGTTCGCAGCCCCCGAATACGTGTCGCCGCGGGTCTACGGCGAGATCATCGACTACGCCCGGAGCATCGCGGACATCGTCATCGTCGACACACAGATCCTCGAGGCACACCGCACCGACCTCTGGGACGACCTGCTCATCCCATACCTGCGCGGGGACGCATGGCTCGTCGGTATCGCCGACGAGTCCAACCCTGGCGTCGCGAACCTCCTCGACCGGCTGACCGAACTGCGCCAGCAGGACGTGAGCGGGGCACGAACCCTCATCCTCGCCGCGAAGTACGACAACTTCAGCAGCGACGACGTCGCCTACTTCCAGTCCCGGTTCGGAACACTCGGGTCTCTGATCGGGAGCACGGGTCTCGACCCGCACTTCCACGACCGACTGAACCTTGGCCAGATCAGCACACCCTCCCCCAGCGTGGACCCCGCCATCCTCGCGATCCTCGCGAAAGTCACCGGGCGTGACGACCTGTACGCCGTCCGGGAACAACGCCGCCGCGGCCTCTTCAGCGGAAGGCGGGGCAGACGATGAACGTCACATTTCGATCAACCCGCGTAATGAATCGGGCCGCATCGCCTCTACCTACACGCCACGGCGCGATGGGGATCCTGCCGGGCAATCACAATCACGGGGGTCGAGCATGTACGCACTGAGCGCGCACGGTCGCGAGGAGTTCCCCGTGGGCCGCGCACTGGCCCGACACCTGACCGGCACCTCACAGATGGTCGCCGCGAATGCTCTGCTCGCAGACGGTGCGCTGCCCGACGGCGGCGCCATCCTCACACTCCCCCAGTTCGCGATCTGCCGGTTCGCTGACGCGGAAAGCATCAACCGGGTCCAGTGGGACGGTGGACACACCGTCAGGCTGCTCGAGCACGGCCAGCGTGCCGAGTTCGCCTGGAAGATCGAGGACAGCTCGCTCCCGACGGTCAGCGGAACCCTTCTCGTGGAGGTCGACTCCACCGGCGAGCTCGTGCTCATCGGCGATGCGCCGACAACCCCCGGAGGGACGGCGCCCGCGCTCCACTCCGCGACCACCCGAGCCGACCTCGAGCGCACCCTGAAGCGAATCAGCGAGAGCGGATCGCACGACACGTTCGGGCTGATGGCCATGCTTATCCCGTACACGCGCCGATCCGTGATGTCGGCAGCGCACCGTGTGTACCGCGAGATCCACGGTCTCCCGGACGACACCGGCGGCCCGGTCATCGACGCCATCGAGTCGGAGACGGTAATCAGCCGCATCGTCTACGGCGATGACGGTTCGGACTCCTCGGTGGTGACCCGTCTGCTGCGCCGCTGCGCGGTCACCGACATCACCGTCCGGAAATCCACGATGAACGTCATCGCGTGGGCGATCTGGTCATCCGCGGAGACCGCCGTTCGAAACACGATCGGTGACCCTCACGCGGGTCGGGTGATCCGGCGGATCGCTCGCCTGATCAACTCGACTGACCCGGACGAGGTGCTCGCCGCGTACCGAAGCGCGTACCCGAACGCGCGAATGGGAGTCTCACGCGTGCACGCTGCGCTCACCGCCAACGCGACGGTCAGCGCACGAAGCGACACCAGAGGAGCCACCGGATGACTCGCCCGGGCGTGAGCGTCGCCCAGATGTCGGCCGCCCATGCCAGAGTGGTGCGCGCTGAATGGCACACCAGTGTCAGCCTGGGGCTCACCACCCTGTCCGACGTGGTCCGCGAAGCGTGCTCGCCCACCGGCCGCCCTCTCCTCCGAATGAGCCTTCTCCGCCTGCTCGCTGAGCGACCGGGCGAGGGCCCAGCGTCAGCTCTTCGGATCCTCAACCTGACGCTCACCACACTCGGCCTGCCGCGTGCGTCACGAGCGCAAGCATCCCGGCTGAACATCCAGTGGCTCGTCGACGGCCGCGCCGGCGGGCGTCGCATCCTCGCCTTCACGGACGCTTGCGACGCCAAGGACGAACCGCCGTGGCCCGGGTTCCCTTACGCCGCGGCACCGACAACCAACGCCAGACCGGGGGTACAGGCATGGGCGTGATACTCAGCGAGACGCTGATGAGGCGAGCACTCGCACGGATCGCGACGACCGACGGGGATCTGCGCACGCGCGCAACGAACGCTCTGATCGTCAAGCTGCACGAGCGTGAGGTGCTGAAGGTGTGGGGGCAGAACCTCGCCGCACACTACGGTCGACGCTCGGACGCGGAGGACATCACCGGCGTCGTGAACGAGGCCGTGCTCGTCGCCGTGACGACACTCACGACCGAACGTCTGAGCGTCGCCGAGAACGCCGTCTCCTACCTCTACTTCCAGGCGAAGGCAGCGGTCGCGCTCTGGCTGGACTCCCCCGCCGTCACGATCGCCTCCGCGATGACGGGAGTGAGCCGGCGCCACCGTCTCGCGCAAGCCGCACGCGCTGAGCTCACCTCGCTCACCGGCGCCGAGCCGACGGTCGACGAGATCATCGAGCACGTGAACAATCGACTGTTGGAGACCCGCAAGGACGCACGCAAGCAGGGTGTGCTGATCAGCCGTGAGGATGTCGACGGGCGGTGGTTGCGTCCGCATTTCGCGATGAGCGCGGCGACCGGCTTCGAGCTCGCTGGCGGGTGGCACGCGCCGGAGGACGACTACACGACCCCTGCAGAGGCGGCGATCACCGTCGCACAGCTGCAGCGCACCGCCGAGCAGATGTTCCCCGGCCGGGATGGTGTCGCGATCGCGGATGCGATCGCCGAGTGGTCCCAGATGGTGCTGGACGGGGAGCGTCCCACAGCTGTCCTGATGTCCGCGCGCCTCGGCATCGGTCGCCGTGCGGCGTCAGAGCGCATCCGGCAAGTCGACGAGGTCCTCGCCGCGTTCAGGGAAGCCGGAAGCGTCTGACGGTCTGCGGTGTCACTCACCTGAGAAGTAGTGCCCGCCAGCCACTTCGACGATGTCACCGAGGCGGAGCGGCTCGAGAAGGTCGGCGCCCGCGGCATCCCAGTCGATGTGGGTGAGCGGCCAACGGGACACCCACAGCTCGGCAATACCGACAGTGGACTGTGCCCAGATCGCTTGCGCGAGCTCCGCGTGCGAGTCGAACTGACCGATGTACGCACGCGTGGCGATCTCGTCCGCATCCGGCGGGTGGTTGCCCCCGAACCGGACCGAGAGGTACGCGCCTGCGGCGTCCTTCGGCGGGCTGATCGACTCAGCGTGCGAATGCATCGTGGACCCCATCGAACCGATCGTCTCCGCCCACCTGAGCCTCGAGCGTGCTGAACCCGCCATCGGAGGCCACGATCCCGTCGAACAGCGCGAGCGTGTCCACCGCGGCCGCCTGGCGTGCCTTCCGCGGCGCCGGCGGGGCGACAACCTCGACATCAGGTGCCGGTGCGAGGAAGGTGACGATGTCCGGCGAGTGGGAGCGCTTCGTGAAGGCGAGCGACACGACCTCCTCGCTCGCGGCCAGCGCCGCCAGCGGGGCAGCCACTGCCATGAGACAGCCGAACAGAGAGTCCATCCGGGTGAAGTCCCAGTTCCAGTACGACGCGGTGTGAGCGAAGTTCAGAGCGACCGAGGTGGCCGTGAACGCGTACAGGAACACGCGGGTACGCACCCGCTCACGACGGGGAGTCCCCCGCCATTCCTTCACGGACAGCGAGATCGTGTACGTGAGGATCGGGCCGTCGATGAAGATGGCTGCGAGCCAGGCGACGCCGGTGGACGCACCTGTCCAGGTGCCGGCTTGCGCGATCGCGGTGAAGGAGAAGATGTACGAGGCCGCCATGATGATCATCACCAGGACGATCGCGAGGATGGCCACCCACGGCCGGTCGAGGCTGACCGTGGCTCCGCGCGTGCTACGAGCTGACATTGAGCACCTCCAGCAGGGGCGTGGTGATGCTGTCCATGCGCTCGCGAACGACCTGCCGGGCGAGAGACTTCGCCGCCTTCTGCTGACGGGACGCGGACCAGGTCACCTTCGCCGCGGGCGCCGTGCCGGCGGAAGCGAAGCTGACAGCCTCACCGGTGCTCTGCAGGATGAAGATGTCCTCGCCGCTGTCCTCGATGAGGATCGTGTCGGCCTGGAGCTTCGCGATCACATCGTCCGGGAGGACCTCGACGACGCGCTGCTCGATGAGATCCGGTGCCACCGCGCGGACATGCTCGATCATCGCCGCCATGTTGAACGACAGGCTGCGCGGCCCCTTCGGCTGGTAGGCTACCGGCCCGAACGGCGTGCGGATGTCGTCAGGGAACTGGGCGTCGGCGTACTCGTCGAGGAGCTTGACCTTCTGCGCCTCCGCAGCGCCAGCGAACGCATCACGAATCGACGTGAGGATCGCGTACTGCTCCGCCGCGCTGAGGCCCTCGAACCCGAGATCGGCGATGACGGGAGCCGGCGGCGTGGCAACGGGCGCAGCTGGCGCTGCATGGGTCGTTGCTGGCGCGAACAGGTCCTCATCGTCCGCGATGTTGTACTTGGTCATTGCTGCGCTCCGGATCGAGTCTCGGAGGGGCGTTGTGCTCCCTCGGTTTCCACATGCGCGGTCTGCGCGCCGTCCGGGTTCCCCTCCACCCATCCGCCGCGCGCGAGGTAGCCGGGAAGCCATTCCAGGCCACGCTGGTCCAGGTGTCGGATCGCGCGGGTGACAGCGACGTAGGCGAGACGCGCCTCCTCCGCGAGGATCGGCTTGGGTGCACCCTGACGGTCGCCGGGATCCCTGAAGTCGTCGCTGATGCGGACGTGCTTCCACTCGAGGCCCTTGGAAACATGGGTCGTGGAAACCACCGTGCGCGCGACGTCGGCCGGCACACACGAGTCGATGACGCGGACGACCTTGTCGGCGCCCACGCGCTCCACCACGTCGACGAGAGGCTTGAGGTCACCACCGTCCTCGGACAGGGCGTAGTCGACAACATCCGCCCATGTGTTGAAAGCCTCAAGGTCAGGGTGCCGGGTGAACTTCTTGGTCTGCAGGTCGCTCGCGGCCTGCGCGAGGTCGCGCAGCTCCTTCGCCTTCCGCTCACCGGCGATGCCGGTGGAGACACCAGAGAGCTGCGATTCGACGGCCTCGTTGAGCGCGCCACCGTTCGTGCGCGTGAGCACCGCCTCGGGGATGCGCTGCGAATCCCACACGCTGGATGGCTTCCCGGGCAGGCCGCGGACCCTCAGCTCGGGGTCGGCGCCGAGAAGATCCAGCCACGTGTTCGCGCTGCCGGCGATCGCATCGCCGAAGCGGAATGACATCGTGAGTTTGGTTCGAATGCCCCCGAACGCGTCCATCGCGTTCTCCGCACCGCGCCAGCCGTAGATCGCCTGGTTCCGGTCGCCCACCACGATGATCTGCGCGCTCTTCTGGTTCAGGAGGACGGAGGTGATCACCGGGTCCGCGTCCTGCGCCTCATCGAAGAGGATGAAGTCGAACGGGAGCTGCGGCCGGCTGAGAGCCCAGCGCTTCAGATAGGCATCGTGGGTGTACTTGAGGGTTCCGTCAGTGCGCTGCAGGTCAGCCCAGTAGCGGTTCGCGAAGCCCAGGATCGTCTCGCGGAGTCGCCGGTCAGCCGCCGCGGTGAGCCGACCGATCTCCGACGGGATCGGGACATGGTCGACCGTGATCTGCTCGTCGGTGCTGTGAAGGTACGCGTTGACGGTGTCCGTGGCGTAGCGAACGAGCTGCTGGCGGCTGATCGCGCCCGAGAGTGCGCCCTCCCCGCTGGCGAACACGTACTTGTCGTTGATTCCGAGCACCGTCGCCTTCTCCGACCAGAGCACGGGTCGGCGGGACTCGAGACGGTGCCGCATCGGCGCGCCGAAGTCGGCGAAAGCGAGCGCGTGCATCGTCTTCGCGAGCACGCCGGTACCCGAGAAGCGTCGGGCGGCTTCCGAAGCGATCGCCTTGTTGAAGGCCGCGTAGAGCCCCTTCCGCTCGGGGAGGGCGGCTGCCATGAACTGCAGCGTGGAGGTCTTCCCCGTGCCGGCCAGAGCTTCGACGACAACGTGGTTTCCGGAGATGTACTGGGTGACCGCGTGATGCTGCTCGTCGGTGGGTGGGAACTGCGGCATGGGGTGCCTTTCAACGCATGTGGAGGTCTTCCCCTCCCACATGCGCGGTGCGGCACCCGCCTGGCGTCAGGCGCCGTACACGGACACTTCGTAGGCCTTCAATGCCTCGCGGAACCGCGGGTCGCTCAGATCGAAACGCGCGATCGGGCGCGCGGGGGTTTCCGCGGCGCCGAAGAGGTCCTCGTTCAGGTAGACCAGGCCGCAGCTTGGGCACACCGTGTGCTCGCAAGGGTCGGCGGACCCTTGCGAGTCGGGGCTGATCCGCCCGCTTGCGTCCGCCGCGACCCAGTCGTTGGTGAAGCTGTCGTTGCCGCAGGCGCAGGTCTGGTTCTCCCCGTCCTCGTCGACGAACGCTCGCGCTCCGTCGTCGAACTCCGTGGTGGGGTACGGCCACTGCTGTTCGCTCAACGATGTCTCCGGTGGCGTCTGCCCCTTCGCTGCGAACTGCCCAGCAGCGGCACCGCCTCGAGGGCGGTGATGGTTCCCCAGCTGATCGACGGTGCTCATTGTTCTCCCATTCTGAGCTCGTAGAGGTAGCCGACCTGAACGAGGCCGGCCAACTTAGGGCTGTCGATGTTCGACGACGCGCTGTAGAGCTGATCGTTGAGATCGTCGGGGAAGTCCAGCTCCTGATCATCCACCCCGATCAGGGAGTGCGGGAAGAGCCATTCGCCCTGATCGGACCAGTCGAATCGAACACCGGAGATCGGGAGGTCACTCTCCCGGCAGGCCGCCTCGATGTGCGCCCGCGCCGCCTCGTGAAGGTGAAGGTCCGCCTCCGCCCGATCGGAGATGGATGCGTGGGTCAGCCGGTCAACGGCGGCGGCCAGCTCCTTCTCAGTCACCTCAGTACCCCGCTCGTCTCGGGAGCGCGACACGTCGACGTCGCCACTTCGCCGGAGGTGCGCTGCCGCCCGCATCAGGATCGCCGTGTCCTCTGGCGAGGCGTTCTTGGTTGATGGAACCCACCCGATGAACGAGAAGCCGCCACCCGGGCGCTCGACGAGATTCACGTCCGTCACCCCTTCCGGGGCGAGTGCCTGGAACACAGCGGCGGCGTCTCGACCCATCGCCTCCTCGGCCTCACGCAGGCGCCGTTCGGTCAGCTCGAACAACGCGACCGCGTCCGCCGTCCGGCCCGCACGGGCTTCCGGCAAGGTCAGTCCACCCTCCGGGGCGGTCGGGACTTTGCCGGCGAACTGCCCACCCTGGCTGGTGCCTCGCGGCGCATGCAGGTTGCCGTTCACGTCTTCGGTCACAGGAGCGCCTCCGGGGCATCAGGGGTCGAACTGGCGCGCTGCAGGCGCGTGTACTCCGCGATGATGACGTGCGGCTGCTCACCCGCCATTCGCGATGAGTTGGCACCGGTGGCGATGATGCCGTCGGCGCATTCGGTTTCCGTCATGTCTCGGCCCCGCCAGCGGACAGCGGCAACAGCGAAGACTGTGCCGGCGACGGTGACGACGGGACGGTTGTGGTTGGCCAGGCGGAAGACCAGCTGGCCATCCTGCGTCTCTGATGGCTGATCGGCGAGGATCGCGAGTGTGGAGGACGCCCAGTCGGCGACATCAGCCGGGACGTCGTCTGACCACAACCGCGAGAGGTCGATACGGTCACCGGGGTGGAGGTACTTGCCGTCGACGAGCAGTCCCGCCTGCCCCGCCGCCATCCGAGCAGTGAGCGCAGACACCGCAGCTCGGCGTTCGTTCGCGTCCACGTCATAGGTGGCCGGCATGTCCCGCACGAACTCGCGAAGCGCGCGGATGTCACCGTCAGGGCCGTGCACACGCTCGAAGTCGGCGACGATGTCGCTGTCGTATGCGGTCGCGAGAGGTTCGTCATCCCGCCAGGATCTGACAGGCCTCGCAGCCCCGTCGATGAGGCTGCTCGCCGGACGTGAGGGCGCTCGAGAGATGAACTGTCCACCGCGCGGTCCCGCGGCCGCATGATGGTTGCCGTTCACGTCGATGGTCATACACCCCATGTGTGCGGCGGGCGCCCGAAAGCGTGCATCGGCCTTCGAGCGCCCTCATGTGGTGCGTTTCAGAGCGTCAAGGCCTGGCCAGACGCGCCATCGCGGGCCCTCCCCACCGCGGCGGCGTTCCGACCGTGAGATGAGCGGATCACGCCGGTCCGCTACCTCCGCGAGGAACGCATCCACCGCCTCCGACCGATCGTCCGACCCCGCGATCGCCTGCGCGAGCTCAAGCGCTTGCGAGGCGATCGTGGAGCTCATCCGATCCGGGTCGCTGTGCGCTGGGGTCTGTGTGGGAACGACCCCGAACGTCTTCCACCGTCGGGTCTCCTGGTCGAGGACCCGCACTCGAACCTGGATCTGTCCGCCCTCCGCTGCTTCGTACGCGATCTCCACCTCACCGGCTGATGCGCGCACGATGGTGTCGGGGGATGGTGCGACGAGGCCTTCGAACGGTGGCGTTGGCTTGCGGGGGGAGTACTGGCCCCCGGTGCTCGTTCCCCGCCGGCGGCGCGGCTGAGGGTCTGTCGGTGTCATCGTGCTGACCTCTCGACGGGCAGGAGCATGCCTGCGGGGATAACAGCGTGTGCGGGGGCGTCGAAGAGGTAGAGCACAGTCCGCCCGTCGGCGAGGTGACGTACCGACTCGACTTCCGCGAGGTGGCACTGGGCGTAGGCGGCGAGCTCCTCCGAGACCTCGCTTCCCCAGAGGCCGGCCAAGTCGACCCTGTCCCGCGCACCGACTTCTGCGGCGGGTATGAGGGGAAGCGGGGTTCCTGGCATCGTGCGTCCGGGGCGGAAGGTGCCGCCCATCAGGCAGCCCGCGTGCGGGCTACTTCGTCCACCGCAGCGGGTCGGAATCCGGCCCACGCGAAGAAGTCCTGAGGGTGAGCGCTGGCGAGGCGGCGGCCACATGCGTGTGCGACGGGTGCCGCGCCGGCGGGCTTGCGCACGATGATGAGCTTCGCGTCCTGGGTCTGGCGGTACGTCATCTCGTCTCCTCGTGCGGCTGAACGTCTGGGTTCGTCTACAAGCCATGAGTGCGGGCGCGACGCCGATGTGCGCGGATTCGGGGCCTTTCGGCGATCAATTGCCGTGATCGGCCCGGTCGGCCCGGCGGTGTCCGGCGGGTGCCGGTCCGGGTCTTTCCTTACTCTCGACTGGGATCGGGGGTCGATTTTGGGGGTCGGCCCGGCGGCCCAGCATTTC
>MDSZ01265122.1_pt1 | contig 49864 bp, 40 predicted proteins | sample 811201 | NCBI WGS metagenome assembly MDSZ01 (sample SAMN05326647, study PRJNA326480) | marine metagenome | isolation source: seawater | place: Indian Ocean: North | collected 2010 | reverse complement strand
TCCATGGTGGCAACGAATCCTATGCGGTTGATGATGGCCGTATTATCGCTGATTTTTGAGACTTATTCAGAGTCTCCTTAAAGCAATACGCTGCACAAAAACCATAATCACTGGCAGCAAGCAGGTGTTAACAGAAAAAGATACGCATCCACAGGATATTTATACTCAGACTGACAGGCTATCTGACTGGAAAATCATAATCAGGCACGGTATTTTGACTGTGTCACGGCTATTCATCAGGAAATATTCCTCAATTAAGAGAAATACCCACATCTGCTGTTTGGCAGTCATTTCTGTTGCCGGAAGCACTCACTCACGAATACTGAGCGGAGGTATCACTTTGGAAAATCTGGATAAACTTGATCTGGCGATTCTGCAGGAATTACAGTGCGACGGGCGCGTTACTGTTACTGAGCTGGCATCCCGTGTAGGTCTGTCGAAAACCCCCTGCCAGATCCGTATGAAACGGCTGGAAGAACAGGGCTATATCCTCGGCTATATCGCTTTAATTGATCAGAAGAAAATTGGCAGCCGCCACGTGGCATTTGTGCAGGTATCTCTGTCTGATACCCGCACCCGGGCGCTCAATGCCTTTAACGAAGCTGTGCGTCAAATTCCGGAAGTGGAGCAGTGACATATGACGGCGGCGAATTTTGATTATCTGCTGAAGATCCGCACATCGGATATGGAATCCTACCGTACGGTACTGGGTGAAAAGATTTCCAACCTGCCCTACGTCACCCAGACCAGCACCTTTGTGGCCATGGAAGACGTGAAGGACATTGAGTCGCGCGTTCAGTAACCCCGGCGTCAGAGCCGGGCTACATCCACGGATACGGTTAATACCGGCTGTTCACCACCACCAAAGATAACGCCACACAGCGGTGTGACATCAAAATAATCACGCCCCCAGGCAGTGATAATGTGCTGCTCGCCGGCGATGCAGTTATTAGTGGGGTCATACTCAAACCAGCCCTCACCGGGCGCAAAAACGGATAACCAAGCGTGACTGGCATCAGAACCAACCAGTTTTTCCTGGCCCGGTGGCGGCAGGGTTTCCAGATAGCCGGAAACGTATTTGGCGGCAAAGCCCAGTGCCCGCAAACAACCGATCTGTACGTGGGCGAAATCCTGACAAACACCTGCCCGGGTACGCATCACTTCATCAATCGGGGTCGCCACTGTGGTGGCTGCCGGTGAATATTTAAAATCGCGGAAAATAGCGCTGGTCAGATCCTGTACTGCCGTCATCAGCGGCTTATCGTCGGTAAAATACGGCGCAGCATAATCACGCAGTTCATCACTGACTTTTACCATGGGCGAATCGAGCAGAAATTCCCGTGCCAGCAGAGTATTAGCATCATTGGACGACACCATCATCTCCCGCGCCTGACCGCAGGTAACACCCAGCTCGAGGTCGATCACACTGCCCTGACGGCGGGTTTCAACATCGGAGGTGGATACGATTTTCAGAACCTTGTGCGGCTGATGAATTTCAAAATGATGCGCCCAGTTGCCGTAATAATCTTCGCGGCGCACGTTAAAGGTGGTACCGGGCAAAATATCCAGTTGCGTACTGATGCATTGCTGACGCTTGCAGTTACGCGGCATCAGATGTGCCATGTTGTAGCAGTGTGAGACGCGGCCCGGATACTGATATTCGGTGATATGTTTGATTCGGTAGCGCATCAGAGCATCTCCATCGAATTGCGCACCAGCTGTTGTGATGCTTCACGATGATCAAAGTATTTATCGGTAATCTGATCACTCAGTCCGGCCATCAGCTGGTGACACTCTTCCATCGCCTCATGCAGCTTATCGCGTTGCGGGGCTGCTTCAGGTAATGGCGGCATGGTTTGCTGTTGTCCCTGTTGTTGTACCTGTTGTCCGCCCTGCTGCTGCTGTTGACCATTCGGCGCCTGTGTCTGTTGTACAGCCTGCGGCTGAATACCGTCCGGCTGAGCACCTGGCATGGCGTCTGCCGCAGCAGTCTTAGGTTTGCCCTCACGGCTGAGTTCTTTCAGCGGCGTCAGTTTGATCAGTACCTCAGCGCGCATCAGGGTGCGCTCTTCTTCGGTCAACTCATGCAGCACAGTGTTCGGTTTTGGCAGTGCTTTTAAATGATCAGCAATGGTTTCCAGCTGATACATCAGTGAACGCGGATTGCTTTTATCGAGCAGAATCAGGTCCAGACTGGTCTGTACACTCATGCGGCCACGGTAGCGGCGGCGATAGCTGATCAGGGTTTCCAGTGTCAGCAGCAGAGATTCCGCCAGACGGTTCTGGTCGGTCTCGTTCACTACCGGTACCAGCAGACCACTGACGGCTTTATTGATCTGCTGGGCACGCTCCAGACGGCGTCCAAGCTCCATAAAGCGCCAGCCAAAGCTGCGGTTCATACTTTCCTGGGTCAGACCGGCAAACGCCATCAGTGCCGTAACCAGTGGGTCCAGCACCTCTTCCGGTGCGGAACGCAGGCTGTTATTAAGATCATTTGGCAGTTTGACCAGGGCATCACGGATGTCGTTAATGATGCGGAACGTATCCGACGACAACAGCTCTTTTGCCTGATCAGCGCAGAACAGCATGGAATTCAGATTGCTGGCGATACTGTTGCTCAGAGTGCCATTCTGCACCCAGCGCTCCAGCTGCTGCTCCGGTGTCACCTGTTCGTCCGGCAGCAGGATGGCAATCTCCTGCAGTGCCGCCAGCAGGTGTTCTTTCACCAGTGCTGTGGCCGGGGATTCACTGCTGAACTGCATAAAGGTGGTACGCAGAATACGCAGCGTACATTCGGCACGCTCGGCGTAACGTCCCATCCAGAACAGGTTTTCCACCACCCGGCTTGGCAGGCTGACAGATTCGGCTTCGCGGGTTGCCACCTGATCTTCGGCGTGTTCACTGCTGAGCAGACGCTCAGGCTCAGAATCCACCACCCAGGTGTCTTTACTGCGAGCGCCGGCCTGGTTGGCAATAACAAAACTGTTTTCATCTGCGCCGGAACGGGTCAGACCGCCAGGCATCAGTGTGTAGGATTCGGCAGACGCTACAGCGAAGGTACGCAGCACCGCAGGTCGTGGTGCCAGCTGCTGATTTTCCAGTGACGGCAGATGACCGGCACGCACGAACGGCTGCGCAATAAACTGCAGCGGATCGCGCTCAATCTGATTAGCCAGCTGTGCCAGAGCAGTATCGTCAAGCTCACAGGCACGCACACTGGCTTCGCCCGGTTTACGGTAAACCGGCTTGATAATCAGGTCTTTCAGGTTAGCGAGCACATACTCTTTGTCGGCGGTATCGCCACACCACCAGGTCTGTACCGATGGCAGACGCAGCTCGCGGCCCAGCAGAGCTTTAGAAATCTCAGGCAGATACTTAAGGAACACCGGGTTTTCGATCACCCCGGAACCCAGCGGGTTAGCCACCACCAGATTACCGGCGCGCACCACTTCCAGCAGACCCGGAACCCCAAGACGGGAGTCTGCGCGCAGCTCAACCGGATCACAGAACCAGTCATCCACACGACGCAGCAGCACGTCGACGCGCTTCAGACCATCCAGGGATTTCATCCACAGGCGACCATTGCGCACCATCAGGTCGTCACTCTGAACCAGAGGAAAACCCAGGTAATTCGCCATATAGGCGTGTTCAAAATAGGTTTCGTTGTGCGGACCTGGGGTCAGCAGCGCCACCCGTGCCTGAGCCGGATCCGGCGACAGACTGAGCAGCTTAGCGCGCAGACGCTGAAAGAAAGCCGACAGCCGGTGCACATGACTGTCACGGAACAGACTGGGGAAAACCCGCGACATAACCGTACGGTTTTCCAGCGCATAGCCAGCACCGGATGGTGATTGGGTACGGTCACCCAACACCATAAAGTCGCCGTTGGCGTCGCGGATAAGATCCACGGCATGCAGAATCAGGTCGTGATCACCAGGTAACTGGATGCCATGGCAGGCGCGCAGAAAACCACGGTGGCAGAACAGCGCTTCCGGCGGAATCACGCCGGTGCGGATCAGTGAGCGCTCACCATAAATGTCGCGCAACAGCAGATTGAGCAGTTCCGAGCGTTCCAGCAGTCCGCTTTCAACGCCGGCCCAGTCTTCACTGCCGATCACATTCGGCACCAGATCCAGATTCCAGGTGGTGGACTGCTGGTTCAGGTCGCCGTAAATATTATAGGTAGCACCGTCGTCACGCAGAATACGCAGCGCTTTCTGCTGGCGGTCGTTCATATCCTCCAGCCCGTACAGGCTGTCGAGGATACCCAACCAATGAGGACGCAGTGCACCCTCGGCTGTCAGCATATCATCGTGACGGCCATCGGCCGGCGGGGATAGCCATTCAGGCCGCAATTCGCTGCTATTCATTTCCGCTATTCATTGTTTTTTGCCTGTTCCGGGTGTCCTCTGTGCTGCCGCAGCAGCACAGATTAAGAAACACCCCTGAAGAATCTCAGCGCATTATAAAGCCGCATTCCTTAATTTTAAGAGATGCGACTTTAATTTATGGCTTACGGCGAAGATCCAGAGTGTAAGGATAGTCGTTCGGAGATTCTTCCGGCGGCGGTGCCATGGGTTTCGGGTCAGTATGCGGGAAGAACTCCCGCAATGCATCCACATCCGGATTCGGTGTGAACGGCCCCTGAGTATGGCCCATGTTACTGAAGCGGTTACCACGACGGGATTCCGCTTCAAACGCATTCACCGGGAAGGCATCGTAGCTGCGACCGCCAGGATGGCTGACCGCATAAGTACAACCGCCCACGGAGCGGCCATTCCAGGTATCGATCAGATCGAATACCAGCGGCGCATGAATGTCCACGGTTGGGTGCAACGCTGATGGCGGTGCCCAGGCTTTATAACGCACGCCCGCCACGTATTCGCCTTTGCGACCGGTAAAGGCCAGCGGCACCCGACGGCCGTTACAGGACAGCACATAGCGTTCACCGGTCATGCCGGAGATGCGCACCTGCAGACGTTCCACCGAGGAATCCACATAACGTGCGGTACCGAAGCTGGAAACTTCCTCACCCAGTACGTTCCACGGCTCAATCGCCCAACGCAGCTCGATGGTGATGTCATCCAGCTGTACACGACCGTAGTGCGGGAAGCGGAACTCTTCAAATGGCAGCAGCCATTCCGGTTTGAAATCCAGACCATGGCTCTGCAGATCATCGGCCACGTCACAGATATCACGCCAGATAAAATGCGGCAGCATGAATTTATCGTGCAGCCCCGTACCCCAACGCACCAGCGGCTTGCGGTAAGGTTCACGCCAGAAGCGTGCTACCAGAGCACGGATCAGCAGCGCCTGTACCAGCGCCATACGTCCGTGCGGCGGCATTTCAAAGCCACGGAATTCCAGCAGGCCCAGACGGCCGGCACTGGAACCCGGCGCAAAGAGCTTGTCGATACAGAACTCTGCGCGGTGGGTGTTACCGGTGACATCGATCAGCAGGTTACGCATGATGCGATCCACCATCCACGGCTGCGGTACTTCGCCCGCCGGCATCTGCTGGAAAGCAATTTCCAGTTCGTACAGGGATTCATCACGCGCTTCATCTACCCGCGGCGCCTGACTGGTCGGGCCGATAAAGGCACCGGAGAACAGATAAGACAGGGATGGGTGATGCTGCCAGAAGGTGACAAAACTCTGCAGCACATCGGGACGGCGCAGCAGCGGACTGTCTGCCGGAGTCGCACCACCCAGGGTGATATGGTTACCACCACCGGTACCGGTGTGACGGCCATCGAGCATGAATTTCTCTGCGCCCAGACGGGATTCACGCGCCGCCTGATACAGTTCTTCCATATTGCTGACCAGCTCACGCCAGTTATTGGCCGGGTGAATATTCACTTCGATCACGCCCGGATCCGGGGTCACCAGCAGTTTTTTCAGGCGGCTGTCACGTGGTGGCTCATAACCTTCAATCACCAGCGGCAGATCCAGCTCCAGCGCACAGGCTTCCAGTTTGGCCAGCAGTTCAACATAGCTTTCCAGATACGGCAGCGGTGGCATAAAGACGTGCAGCTTGCCACCACGGGCTTCAATACACAGCGCTGTGCGGGTCACGTCACGCCATACAGATTCTGCTGACGGTTCGTCACGGCGGGTGTCATCCCCCGGGGTCTGAATTTCTTCCACCGCCGGTACCGGCACAGGCTCGGATGTCATCAGCTTGTCGTGGGCAGCCAGCGGATCGCGTTTGGCGAATGGATCCAGCTCCTGCGGCAGCGGCACTTCTTCAGAGAACGGCAGACTGTCCAGCGGCAGACGCAGACCAACCGGAGAATCCCCGGGAATCAGCGTCAGGCGGCCACGACGGGTTTCCCACAGGCTGGAATCCCAACGCTGTTGATAGAAATCCCAGGTCAGCGGCAGTACGTAACCGGTTGGCGTATCCAGCCCCTGCTCCAGCACGCGGGCCAGACGGCGGCGCGCCAGGCTGTCTTTGGCAGAAGCAATGCGTTCATCCAGATTCACCGGCAGGTTCTGTTCCTGCAGCAGGTAATGCAGACCGTCTTCATAAGCCGCCTGCACATAACCGGTATCCAGACCGAGTTTATTCGCCAGCAGCTGACTGAAGCGTTCAGCGTCATCCACAGCGTGGCCGTAATCACGGTCAACACGGGCCAGCAGTTCTGCTTTACCCCACAAAGGTTCACCGTCGGTACGCCAGAACAGACCCAACGCCCAGCGTGGCACTTCCTCGCCCGGATACCATTTACCCTGGCCGTAATGCAGCAGCCCTTTCGGCGCAAAATGATTGCGCAGACGCAGCAGTAAGGTTTTTGCCAGCGCCAGTTTTTCTTTACCCAGCGCTTCGGTGTTCCACTGTGCGGATTCCATATCATCAATGGAAACAAACGTCGGTTCACCGCCCATGGTCAGACGCACATCGTCGTCTTCCAGCTGCTGCTGTACTTTATCGCCGAGCAGCAGAATGTCAGCCCACTCAGCATCGTTATACGGCTTGGTAACCCGTGGATCTTCGTGCACACGTGTTACGGTGTTGCTGAAATCAAACTCCACTTCACACTTATCGGTGAAGCCCTGAATCGGCGCTGCCGATACCGGGTCCGGAGTACAGGCCAATGGAATATGGCCTTCGCTGGCGAACAGACCAGAGGTCGGATCCAGACCGACCCAACCAGCACCCGGGATATACACTTCGCACCAGGCATGCAGATCGGTAAAGTCTTCTTCCGGACCGGAAGGGCCATCAAGAGATTTTTCATCCGCGGTCAGCTGCACCAGATAACCGGAGGCAAAACGCGCTGCCAGACCACAGTGACGCAGCAGCTGCACCAGCAGCCAGGCGCTGTCACGGCACGAGCCTTTACCGATATCGAGTGTTTCTTCCGGTGTCTGAATACCCGGCTCCAGACGCACCAGGTATTCAACACCCTGCTGTACCATCTGGTTAACAGCCACCAGAAAATCAATGGTGCGCATTTTTTCTTTCGGCACGGCATCGAACAGGGCTTTGAATTTTTTCCCTTCATCGCTGCATTCCAGATACTGCGCCAGCTCTTTTTTCAGCTGCTTATCGTATTTGAACGGAAATTCTTCGGCGTATTCTTCCAGGAAGAAATCGAACGGGTTGATCACCGTCATATCGGCGATCACTTCCACTTCTACGGAAAACTTTTTGGTTTTCTCCGGAAAAACCAGGCGCGCCAGATAATTACCGAAAGCATCCTGCTGCCAGTTAATAAAATGATCGGCAGGTTCCACTTTCAGACTGTAGCTGTGAATCGGCGTACGACTGTGAGGCGCCGGACGCAGGCGCACCACATGCGGCGACAGCGTAACCGGGCGATCAAAGGTGTAATAGGTATTGTGCTGTATCGCTACACGAATCGTCATGCGGACTCCGACATAAACCAGGTTTTTCCAATGACACTGTGCAACTCGCCAAGACTCATCTGCAGCGAATTCAGAGTATCGCGGAATTCTTCTCCGAGGCTGTCAGGCTCTGCTGCCGCCGGAATTTCTTTCTGCATTTCTTTCAGTGCTGCGACAACATCCGTGCTGCGTGGCAGGTTACCGGCCACGGTCAGCATTTTGCCAACACAATGATTGATGGTGCGCGGGAACTGCTCATCACCAATCAGATAATTCACCACCAGCGGCCCTTTAATAGAAGAGCGCGCAGCGCGACGGAACGGCTGTTCGGCGTTCAGTGAACGCAACACGTTGCCCCAGATAATCTGACGGTGGTTCACCGCAAAATCATCGTCCTCCACCTGCAGGATAGCGGCTACACCGGCATCCAGGTTACGGGTGGTCATATCTGCACGCTCCAGGTTCTGACCAAGACGCATCATGTCCCAGGCCGAATCACGTGGCATATTCACAAACCACAGACCAACGATCTGCTGACAGGCTTTAATCACACTGTCGAGAAACTCGTGACGATTGCTGCGATTAATACCCTGTGCCAGGTTCTCCTGTACGTACAGCGTCAGTTCGTTCACCAGTTCCCAGGTCTCCGGCGGAATCACATCACGGGTAGTACGGATGTTTTCCCGCACCGCTTTCAGCGATGACACCATGGAGGAGTAATTGCTTTCATCCCCCAGCAGAAACTTCACCACGTTACGCTCATCACGCACAGAGAAGCGCTCATTAAAGTCATGTTCAAGGCTGTTGATGACAATCAGGTTATACCAGCCAAGATTCACGCGACGGGGTAAATCAAACAGCAGTTTGTCGTAGATACTGACCAAACGCGCAGTACTCTCTACACGTTCCAGATAACGGGCAGCCCAATAAACTCGCTCAGCAACTTTTGACAGCATTACTTACTTCCCCCTGCTTTTTTCGCCGCTTTTTTGGCCGCACTTTTTGGCGAATTGGTATCGACAATCCAGGTGTCTTTACTGCCCCCGCCCTGTGATGAGTTCACTACCAGTGAACCTTTTTTCATCGCTACCCGGGTCAGCCCCCCTGTAGTCACGTAGCTGTCTTTGGCCTGCAGCACAAACGGACGTAAATCCAGGTGACGCGGCTCAATTTTGTTCTTACCGATTAAGGTTGGTGCCGTGGACAAGGCCAGTGTTGGCTGGGCGATGTAGTTGCGCGGATTTTCTTTGATCAGACGGGCAAACTCTTCGCGTTCTTTTTTGGTCGAGTGCGGTCCAATCAGCATACCGTAACCACCGGACTCGTTGGCCGGCTTGACCACCAGCTTATCGAGGTTTGCGAGCACGTATTCACGCTGCTCATCGTCGTAACACAGATAGGTTTTAACGTTCGGGATCAGCGGCTCTTCGTTCAGGTAGTAACGGATCATATCCGGTACATAGGCATACACGACTTTATCATCGGCCACACCGGCGCCCGGCGCGTTGGCCAGTGCGACGTTACCGGCTTTCCAGGCACGCATCAGACCCGGTACACCCAGCGCAGAATCCGGCAGGAAGACTTCCGGGTCGAGATACAGGTCGTCGATACGGCGATAAATAACGTCAACGCGCTCGAAACCAGAGATGGTTTTCATGTACACGCAGTCATCGTCTTTAACCACCAGATCGCTGCCTTCGATCAGCTCGGCACCCATGCGCTGAGCCAGGAACGCGTGCTCAAAATAGGCAGAGTTGTAGATCCCCGGTGTCAGCACCACCACAACCGGTTTGGCAATACGGCGCGGTGACAGAGAAGCCAACGTATCAAACAGATGTTCCGGGTAATCACCGACCGGAGCGATGTTCACGTTCTCAAACACTTCCGGAATAACCCGCTTCATAATGGAACGGTTTTCGAGCATGTAAGAAACCCCGGACGGTACCCGCAGGTTGTCTTCCAGTACGTAGAACTGGCCGTCTTTATCGCGCACCAGATCCGTACCACAGATGTGCGCCCACACGCCAAAACGTGGGCTCATGCCCTCGCATTCTTTACGGTAGTTTTTCGATTGCTTGAGAACGAATTCAGGAATGATGCCGTCCTTAATGATGTTCTGATCATGGTACAGATCGTCGATGAACATATTCAGCGCTTTCAGACGCTGCTTCAGACCGGCTGCGGTTTTATCCCACTGAGTGCGGGAAATAATCCGCGGAATCATATCGAATGGCCATGCGCGGTCGATATTGCCGCCTTCTGTATAAACAGTAAAAGAAACCCCCATTTCTTTGATGGTGGCCTCCATGGCAATTTTCCGGGACTGGATGTCTTCCTCAGATAAGCTGCTCATGTAACTCACCAGGCGTTTCGCCGGTTGTCGGGCGTTGCCCGGGCTGCTGAACAGTTCATCAAAAAATTCCCCCTGCGGGGCATACTCTTTCCATTCTATAGACATACAGCTCCTCTAAGCCTTTTGCGGCAAAACGGATCCTGCCCTCAGGGCAGGCAGAAACAGGGCTTTGGTAAATGAGGCGTCATTATCTTCAGCCTTTTGCACCAAAAAAGACCTGCGAGAACCAAAGTTGAGCATTGTGAACATTGCAGACCACTTATTTGCCCAATATGTCAACTTTGCTATCAAAAACGGTGCCAAATATGGCGGTTTTGAGCAAGAACGACTTTCTGCTTAGAAGGTGTCTGCTCTGGTCCTGATATTACGCTTATTTAAGCGTGGGTCGATGATCCACAACAGCATTTTTCAAACAGCTGCCAATACTCTCTTCCGACAGGCCAGCCGACTTGTGCTCTTTAGCGGAGCACGTGTTACAACAAGCCGCCTGCTGTGCCCTATCGCAGTCCTTAATAGTTATTTCCTTTCGCTGCTATGATGGTTTTTATATAGAAACTATTAATTAATCTGCCTAATCTGATCGAAATACTTAAACAGAATCCACAGTGGATAATGACAGTAACAGGTATATCCAGATGACAACACTGCAGCCGAATCTCCCGCCCAGCAGCCAAAGCTGGGGCAATATTCTTATCAGCCATGCGCGCCAGCATCCTCTTGTTGCTACCGGACTGCTGACAGCAACCGTCGCCGTAGCATTGTTGCTGCTGCAAAGCCTGATACAGATCGTCCGCGGTGAGGCGACCTTGTTTGCGCAGTTCGCCTTGCTGGGCGGCAGCGCCGGGTTTCTGGCCACCGCTGCCGGCGCAGCACCTGCCCTGCTGCTGCGCGGAATCCGTCAATCAACGGAAGATGCCATGCTCGGCTTCGCCGCCGGAATGATGCTGGCGGCAGCGGCATTTTCACTGATTCTGCCCGGTATAGATGCCGGTACTGAGATGACCGGCAGTGCGTTAGGTGGCGGCATTCTGGTGGTCATCGGGCTCTTTCTCGGCGCCGCACTGATGCTGGGGCTGGATGAGTTCACCCCCCACGAACATGATAAAACCGGCCCCTGCGGACCCGGCCATGAACGCTGCGACCGCGCCTGGCTGTTCGTATTTGCCATCGCTCTGCACAATCTGCCAGAAGGCATGGCAGTGGGTGTCAGCTTTGCCCAGGGCGATATCAGCGTTGGCCTGCCACTGGCAACCGCTATTGCACTGCAGGATATCCCCGAAGGTCTGGCCGTCGCGCTCACCCTGCGCGCCGCCGGTTTTAAACCAGGCTTTGCCGTATTCATCGCTGCCGGCAGTGGGCTGCTGGAGCCGGTGGGCGCATTGCTCGGCGTGGGGCTGGCTGGCGGCCTGATGCTGGCATACCCGATTGGACTGGGCCTTGCTGCCGGCGCCATGCTGTTTGTGGTTTCGCACGAAGTGATTCCGGAAACCCACCGCAATGGTCACCAGACGGTAGCAACTCTGGGCTTAATGACAGGCTTTTCTCTGATGATGGTGCTGGATACCGCGTTGGGTTAAGTCACCGTACACACACCCTGTGATTTCCCACCCGCAATTCGCTAAACCATTGCGATGCTGATGCCGCAGCCGTCACGGAACCCGATGGCTGCGGCATGCAGAACAAAAGCACGGGATGCTCAAAGCAGAAACATCCGATATACCTGACATTACTTATACAATACATATACATGATGTATAGTTATAGCAATGGTGCTCAGATGCTTCTGCAGCCTGCTTATATCAACTGCCTTTATCAACTACGGAGAGACTGGCGTGCGACTGGGACTGATTCTCGGAGATCAACTGTCAGACTCACTGGCCACGCTGCGCGTGCTTGATGCCGGTAACGATGTCATCGTTATGGCCGAGGTGCCGGAGGAAGCAACCTACGTCCGCCATCACAAACAGAAAATTGCCCTGCTGTTCTCTGCCATGCGCCACTTCGCTGCCCGCTTGCAGGACGCTGGCTGGCAGGTACGCTATTACGATTACCGGCAGTCCGTTTCACTGGGTTTCCGCAGTCTTGTTGATGTGCTGGCAGCCACAGTAAAAGAACAGAACAGCACCAGGCAGAATAAAGTCTCAGAAATCGTCCTTACCCGCTGCGGTGAATACCGCCTGCAACACGCTATAGATCATCACTGGTCTGATCAGCTGGGACTCCCTGTCAGCGTTTACGAAGACGACCGTTTTATTTCTACGCCTGAAGAATTTGCCCAATGGGCTGAGGGTCGCAAGCAATTGCGCATGGAATATTTCTATCGCGAAATGCGCCGTAAAACCGGTCTGTTGATGGAGGCTGAACAGCCACTCGGCGGACAATGGAACTTCGACCATGACAACCGCGCAGCTTATAAACGAGAAGTACCTTTACCACCGCCACTGACGTTCACCCGGAGCAATACCGATCAGGCTGTTTCACAGCTGGTAGAACAGGAATTTTCCGGGCATCCCGGAGCAATGGACAGCTTCATCAACGGCAGCAGCTGGGCAACGACACGGCAACAGGCACTGCAGGCGCTGATTCATTTTATTGAACACCGGCTACCTCACTTTGGCCGCTATCAGGATGCCATGATCAGCAGTGCTGCACTCGGCAACGCGGCTGACACTATGTTCCACAGTCTGCTGTCACCCTACATAAACTGCGGCCTGCTGGAGCCAATGGAAGTCTGTGAAGCGGCAGCGCACGCCTTTCATCAGGGACAGGTACCATTAGAAGCGGCGGAAGGATTTATCCGGCAGATAATAGGCTGGCGGGAATTCGTCCGCGGCATTTACTGGAATTATATGCCGCAATATGCCGGACTTAATGGCCTGCAGAATAATCGTTCCTTACCAGCAGTTTACTGGCACGGAAAAACCAACATGCATTGCATGAAAGAATGTTTCCGCAATACCTTCGCCAATGCTTATGCGCATCATATTCAGCGTTTAATGGTCACCGGCAACTTTGCCCTGCTGACCGGCGTTAATCCTCAGGAAATCTGCGACTGGTATCTGGCAGTGTACGCCGACGCTTATGACTGGGTAGAACTGCCCAACACCCTGGGCATGGTCATGCATGCCGACGGCGGGCTGCTGGGCTCAAAACCCTATTGTGCTTCCGGCAAATACATCGCCCGTCAGTCCGACTATTGCCGCCACTGCGTTTATGACGTAAACAGCGCAGAAAAAACCAACAGCTGTCCTTTTAACAGCCTTTACTGGCACTTCCTGCAGCGCCACCGACAGCAGTTTGAAAAGAATCCGAGAATGAGCATGATGTATCGCAGTTTTGATCGTATGAATGAAGAAAAGAAAGCAGCGATAATCTCACGGGCTGAAACCTGCCTGAAAAAGATCGACGATCTGTAGAGCAAATAAAAAAGGAATCACTGCATCCATTGTTCTGTAAAAAACATTCGTTGTTCCAGTCGATTGGGAGGAATTAAGGAACGCTTTCCTGACTTCATAGTCTGAAAAATCAGGTGAGTTAATGATGACATTAACTCGGAATTTCCCGGAATTAATCAGGGAGAAAGACTATGAAAGTACATATAGGAATCAGCAAAGAAAACCGTCAGGATATTGCCAAAGGTCTGAGCCGCTTTCTGGCGGACACATACACTCTGTATATGACCACTCACAACTTCCACTGGAACGTGACAGGCCCGATGTTTAACAGCCTGCACACTATGTTTGAAGAACAGTACACCGAACTGTGGAATGCCATTGACCCGATCGCCGAACGTATCCGTTCTCTGGGCTTTACCGCACCGGGTTCTTACGCACAGTTTTCTGAATTGACCACGCTGCCGGATGCGCCGAAAGAGCCACCCAAAGCGATGGACATGGTCCGTATTCTGGCCGATGGCCACGAATCAACAGCCCGAACTGCGCGTAATCTGTTTAAACTGCTGAACGAAGCTGGTGACGAGCCTACCGCGGACCTGCTGACCCAGCGTCTTGCCGCCCACGAGCAAACTGCCTGGATGCTGCGCTCGCTGCTGGATGATAAGCAGTAACAAAGCGCGTCGTACATAAAAAAGCCGGCTTGCGCCGGCTTTTTAAGCGCGTCGTACATAAAAAAGCCGGCTTGCGCCGGCTTTTTTATACAGATTTCTGCTGTGGTGATTTATCCAACAGCCATTGACGGAACTCGTCCAGCGGCTTGGGTTTACAGAAGTAGTAACCCTGAAAAAGATCGCAGCCATGAGATGTCAGGAAATCGATCTGACTACGGGTTTCCACACCCTCTGCACACAGTTTCATACCCAGCCGTCTTGCCATTTCCATAATCGTCAGCACCAGAGCATCGTCTCTTGGGCTTTTACCGATGCTGTCAACAAACTGCTTATCGACTTTAATCATATCGATTGGAATTTTGGTTAAATAGCTGAGCGAAGAGTAGCCGGTACCAAAGTCATCAAGCGCAACACTGCAACCCATGGATGCAATCTCGCGGAAAAAATCAGACGCCAGCTCCAGGTTATCAAGGTACGCGTACTCAGTTACCTCAAACTCCACCGCACCTGCCGGAATATTAAATTTAATAAACGCACCGCGGATAAAACCTACCAGGTAGTATTTCTTCAGATCGTGGGCAGACAGGTTGACGGAGACCGAAAATGATTTATTCACCAGCGGCTGCAACATTGCGTACTCTGAACACACCCGGTTGATCACCCATTGAGTAATGTCTGTAATCTTTCCCGATTGCTCAGCAATAGGAATAAATTCCGCCGGAGAAACAAATCCCAGCGTCGAACTGTTCCAGCGCACCAGAGCTTCAGCCCCCATAGGCACACCGGAGTGATCCACTTTCGCCTGGTAGAACATTTCAAATTCGTTGTTTTCCAGCGCATGGCCGATGGAGTTGGCAATATCCAAACGACGCTGATAGCCATCCAACATGTTGTTGCTGAAAAAGCTGTAGCGGCTCTTGCCCAAACTTTTGGCATCGTACATGGCAACGTCGGCATTACGGATGAGTTCGCGCACGTCTGACGGCGAGGTCAGCGACGTTGAAATGCCGATACTGGCAGTAACACGCAGTTCCCAGGAATGAATCTGATACTTCTGCATCAAACCGCCGATCACCCGACCTGCACGGGCTTCCAGCGCATCCAGACTTTCACAGTCGGGAATCATAATAAGAAACTCGTCACCGCCATGGCGCGACACAATATCCCGTGGACCGGCAAAATCCCGTAAACGCCCGGCGACCTGCTCCAGCAGACGGTCACCGACCTCATGGCCGAGCGAGTCATTAATGACCTTGAAGCCATCAAGGTCGATAAACATAACCGCTATATGAGTGCCATTCTTGTGACTCTCCTGTAAGGCCTTATCCAGCAGTGACATAAAGTACTGCCGGTTAGCAAGGCCGGTAAGGCTGTCGTAATTTGCCAGAAACTCCATTTCTTCCCGACGCTTTTCCATCAGGTCGGTGTATTCCTGATTGATCTCTGACTCAATGCGGATCGCATTCATCATATTATTAATATTTCTAGCAAGAGCAGATACTTCGTATTTACCGGTATCCGGTGCCTGCAGGGTATAGTCTTTCGTCTGTTGAACCCGCCGCGCAAAATCCGATAACTGCGTCAAAGGTGACAGCCAGTGGTTACCCAGCACGTAAAACAGCATCAGGAGAACAAAAATAAACGCCACGCTGGAAGGCAGTACTTGCAGAGCGAGGTTGCGCGTGCTGATATCCAGAGGCCCCTGATAATCGTTAACCACCACCAGATAGCCCAGCACAAGATCCGGATCACCAATCAGTTTGACCGATGCCAGATACCCGGCCAGCGGAAAAACACCGACCTGGCGCTCATTCCAGTTATCCATATTGATCGCCTCTTCTCCCTGCCTTTCCATACCGGCACGACCAATATAGGTATCAACTAACTTCCAGGAGGCATCATAAACAGCCGCACTGATGACGTGCTCATAGGGGTCGAGGCTCAACAGGTGAGCCTTGAGTTCGAAAAACTGATCCGGTGAACCAAGCACACCAACCAGATCGGCTGCCATGTTCTCAGTCAGTGCATTGAGGTCACCCTGCACATAGCGGGCATAGAGGCTGCGGTGCTCCTGCACCGACAGATAAAGTACAGATGAAGCAATCAGCACAATAAACACAAGGCTCAGCAGCAATATCGCTGTTCTGATGCTCTTGATGATCATGCGGTTCTCCTGCGTCCAGGCCCTTTTAAAGCGGGCTTCAATTCCATGTTAGTCCATATTCGCAACGAATTGAGAATATTTGATCGCTTAATCACAGAGAAATGTAACAGAATATTGATTCGTGCAGGTATCAATAAAAATACGTTATAACCATCGGGTTATAAAATATGTCTATACTGTCAGAAAGATGTGTAGCTGAACCTTTGACTGAACTTCTGACAGGATCGATGTGAATGCTTTTATGCCCCCGTGACATCAGCATATCCCGACCAATTAAGTCCTGTATTACTGCCATTATGGGACTATCGATCAGCCTGAGTGCTTCTGCTCTGACAGTCTCTGACGACTTTCAGATTGATGGTTTTGCCCGTGTTATTGCCGGCTATCTTGATGGCGCGGATGACCATTACTTTAATGGCTACAATGATGAAGTAACACTGCAGCAGGAGAGTCTTTTTGCTCTGCAGCCTACTTATTCGTTCAATGACTCAGTGTCGTTCACCGGTCAGTTTATCGCCCGTTCGGATGATGACAGCGACAGCGGAACCGAGTGGTTTTATCTTTCCTACCAACCAGACAGCGCGTGGCACTTCCGTGCCGGAAAACTGCGTATGCCTTTTTTCAGTTACAGCGACAGTCTCGACGTCGGTTATTCATACCCCTGGATTACGCCACCGAGTCAGATCTATCGCTACTATCTGTTTTCGACCTTCAAAGGTGTCAGTGGCAGTTATAATGTCGCCACCCAACAGTTAGCTATCAATATTGAAGCTTATTATGGTTACTACCACGGCGACATCCGCTATGCCGGTGCCAGCTTCGATGTTGACGGCCAGATCGACAATCTGCGCGGCCTTGTGCTCAGACTGCAGAAAGACAATGCTGGTCTGAGAGTGTCATACCACACCGGCAATAACCGCTCGACATTATATGAGCTGGTCGGCCTTGAGCGCGCCCTCAGGGAGGCGGGATTTGACGCCAGCGCGCGCTCTGTTGATTCTCACGGTGCCGTCAATTATCTGGAAGCGGCCCTGACTTACGATACGCTTTCCAGCTTTTACAAAGCCGAATGGGTTCATACCAGCTCCGACTTTCAGGCAGCACCGGAACTCACTGGCTACTACCTTAACGCCGGATATATCTTCGGTGACTGGACACTGCACGGCACCTACTCGTCCTATCATTATTCTGATACAAGCGCAGAGACCGAACTGCAGGATCTGCTCAACAGCGGTGCTGTTCCGGACACTTCCCCGGCGTATGCTCAGCTCAGCAACCTGTCTTACGGCTACAACCTGTTATTTTCGGCAGTGCCGGACGGCAGTCTGGATTCTTATACCATTGGCCTGCGCTGGGATTTCGCTGTGAATATGGCGCTTAAAGCCGATGTTACCTACGTGGAAGAAACAGCACCCCGCAGCGGCTTCTTTACCGATCCGTCCACCATCCTTTACACCGAAGGAAGTGTGACGAAAAAATACGACGCCATGCTTTACCAGATGGGCTGGGAATGGATTTTCTGAAGAACATCCGGCGGCTTTTGCCGGCTTTTCTGCTCAGCCTAGTACTGTCGCCGGCAGCATCCGCCGATCACAGACTGGTGGTTGTCGCCAATACCGGCGGCAAAACAATGACGCTGAGCCGCGAGCAAGTCCGTAATCTTTTTATGGGAGCCTCTCTGGGTTATGACTTTAATCCCGTTTCACTGCCACCCCATCACCACCTGCGCCTGATGTTCAATACTCAGGTCATCGGACTGTCCGAGTCGCGTATACAGTCGTACTGGTCACAGATGAAATTCACCGGACGACTGAGACCACCCAAAGAGCTCAGCAGCCAGACCGATATTCTGCAATTCATCAGTGAGAGTCGCGGCAATGTCGGTTATCTGCCCGATACGGCAGAAATACCGGCAACACTCACCGTTGTTTATGCAACCGACTTTTAATTGTTCCTGAATATCGGATCAATACAGTCAAAGGAGCAGGTTTTTAAACGGGGAGCGTACTAATAAAATAGCCAGCTCAATAAAATATCCGGCCCAATAATTCACCAGACCAACAGATCACTGACGTCGGCATTTAATTAACAAGTCAAAGAATAATTTAAACTGAGCTTCGGAACTCCCTCGCCAGATAACCGGGGGCGATGACTAAAACAGCGGCAGGAATCTGAGCAAGAATAAGAACAGGCAGCAGGACAGAAACAGAATCAGCGACACGGGTTTGCTTAACTCTGCGCTTATCGTGCCAGCTTTTATTTGAGGCTCCGGCTGTAAGCGATAACGATGTAACAGAATATTGATCGCAATCAGTAGCAATAAAGCAGACTGGGTTGGCTGATTCTCTGAAAACCTGTCTATAATCAAAAACAGAACCATAAGTGCAATGCTGACGGGATGGAACCGAATGCTTTCAGGCAACAGAAAAGTAAGGCGCCTCAGGCAACTGGCCGCTGCAGCGACGGGGCTTTCCCTCAGTCTGTCTGCTGGTGCTGTCGCCATTACCGATGACTTCGAAGTCGCGGGCTTCGCGCGCATTGTCGGCGGCTATATGGACGGTGCCGGTGGCCAGGACTATAACGGCTACACAGACGATGTCAGTCTGCAGCAGGAAAGTCTGCTTGCCCTGCAACCGACCTTTTCCTTTACTGACACCCTGTCAGTCACCGGGCAGTTTATCGCCCACTCAGATGATAACCGTGACAGTGGCACTGAATGGGCCTATCTGTCGTACCGGCCAAGCAATGCCTGGCACTTCCGTGCCGGTAAGCTGCGCATGCCCTTCTTCAGCTACAGCGATAGTCTCGACGTTGGTTATTCCTACCCCTGGATCAGCCCACCTGCTCAGGTTTACCGCAACTACCTGTTCTCAACATTTGAAGGTATCAGCGGCAGTTACAACTATGCAGGGGAAAGTTTTGCACTCAACCTGGAAACCTACTACGGCTATTATGACGGGCCGATCCGTATTGCCGGCACCCGGGTCGATGTGGATGGTGAGCTGAATGACCTGCGCGGTCTGGTGATCAATATCAACAGCCATAACGTCGGCTTACGGCTGTCGTATCATACCGGCTTTAACGAATCCATTATCTACCCGCTGTTGCCCTTCGAAGATGCTCTTAATCAGACAGGCTTTCCGGACAGCGCCCGCTCCATTAACTCCCGTGGCAAGGTCGTTTTCCGCGAAGCGGCACTGACCTACGACACTCTGTCGACGTTTTATAAAGCGGAATGGGTACACACCACCACCGAATTTCAGATTGCTCCGGCACTGACCGGCTATTACTTTACCGCCGGCTATATTTTCGGTAACTGGACATTGCATGGTACCTACGCATCCAATTCCTATTCCAACACACATCCGCAAACCGAATTACAGGATTTGCTCGACAGTGGCGCCCTGCCACCAGACTCGCCTCAGTTTGCTCAATTAAGCGAACTGGCCGGCGGCTACTATCTTCTGTTTAATTCGTTGCCCGATGGCGCACTTGATACCTACACACTGGGTCTGCGCTGGGACTTCGATATTAATATGGCTTTGAAAGCCGATATTTCTTACCTGAATGAAACCTCCCCCCGCAGTGGCTTCTTTGCAACGCCAAGTACAGGCTTTTACACAGAATCGAATATAGAGGAAAAATTTCAGGCCACTCTCTATCAACTGGGTTGGGAGTGGATATTCTGATGAAAAAATTTCTGATGTATCTGTGCCTGATTTCTACACCACTGTGTTCTGATATGGTCAACGCAGATGAAGGCGTGGTCGTGGTCGCCAACACAGGTGGTGAGAGTATTGAACTGAGCCGTGAGCAGGTGCGTAACCTGTATATGGGCGCGTCACTGGGCTACGATTTCAATCCGGTAGCTCTGCCACCACGCAACCATGTACGGTCACTGTTTAATACCCAGGTGATTGGTCTTACGGAATCGCGAATCCAGTCCTACTGGTCGCAGATGAAATTCACCGGACGTATGAAACCACCGAAGGAACTCAACAATCCTGAGGCTATTCTGGAGTTTATCAGCCAGAACCGCGGCAGTGTTGGATACCTTCCCTCAGGCGTAGAAATACCCGCCAGCCTGACGGTGGTTTACTCAACCGATATGTAATCAGTTCAGCCAGGATTCAATATCCGCTCTGTGCGGAATGGATCCTGAATGAACGACCTGCTCGTCCAGTACAACCGCCGGGGTACGCATCACGCCGTACCCCATAATGGTTTCGGCATCGGTTACCTTTTCCAGCTCAATCTGCACGCCTTTCTCAGCCGCAATATCGGTGATGGATTCTGCAGTCTTCTGACATTTACTGCAGCCACTGCCTAATACTTTAAAGTTCTTCATAAGATGTCCTTTCAGCCTTTCTTACAGATAGGGAGTAAGTAAATTAAAGATCCAGCCCACCAGGGTAAATGCACACAACAGCATGGCAAAAATAATCGCCAGCAGTTTTAAGCGCATCACCTGCTTGAGCAGAATAAATTCGGGGAAACTGGCCGCCACAGTGCTCATGCAGAATGCCAGTGTGGTTCCCACCGGGAGTCCTTTGGTAATCAGACTTTCAATCACTGGAATAACGCCAGTAGCATTGGAGTATAGCGGGATGCCAGCCAGTACCGCTGCCGGTACAGACCACCACTGTCCCTGCCCAAGATAGTCGGTGACCCACTCTTCCGGTACATAACCATGTAACGCAGCCCCCAGCCCAACGCCGATGATGACCCACTTCCAGACACGGCCGAAAATATCTTTGGTTTCTGTTTTAGCAAACTCGTGGCGTTCAGCCATGGTCATTTTTTCCTGCGGCACAGGATTCGCTGACAAGGACTGTGACTGTGCCCGCTGATAGGCTTTTGCCGCAAAGGGCTGCAGCCAGCGTTCAGCTTTCAGCAGATGCAGAATCAACCCGCCGACAATACCAACAGCCATACCCACAACAATGTAGAGCACAGTGAATTTCCAGCCTAACAGGCTGAGCAATAACAGCACTGCTACTTCGTTGATCAGTGGTGATGTCAGCAGAAACGCCATGGTCACACCAACCGGGATACCGGCCGAAGTGAAACCAAGAAATACCGGAATACTGGAACAGGAGCAGAACGGCGTTACGGCACCGAAGGCGGAGCCCATCAGCAGGCCCGCACCCGGGTGGTGATGGGCGAGGAAATCCCGCACCCGTTCAACATTCAGCGATGCCCGGATCAGGGATATGGCATAAATCATAAACACCAGCAGAACAAAAATCTTGCTGACGTCTTCAACAAAAAAGTGCAGCGCATCGCCGGTTTTCGATGCGGCAGTTAACCCCATCAGATCATAAACCAGCCAATCCGCCAGCCAGGTAAATATTTGCAGCAACTCAGCCCCCAAATGCATAACCAACAAACTATGGAGTTATTTTACCCTCTATCCTGTGACGGAAATGCTATCTGGATCAACAGTCAGGGCTGCAGCAGTGTGCGTGTTCTGTCGATATCTTTGCACAGGATCTCAGTGCCCAGCAGAAACCTCGGCGTAGGCCGATGAAACAGATCCGGGTGAATATGGTAAAGACTGTCGGTTTTCACCGCGCTCAGCCCGGTGTATCCACGCCAGCCGTCGAGCCACTGTGGACGACTCTCACCCATGCCACTGGCAACGATTGCCTGAGGATCCGCAGCCAGTACCGCTTCAATGCTGACCTGAGGTGCCGCTATCGCCAGATCAGCAAAAATATTACGCCCGCCGCACAGCTCAATGGCTTTCGAGATAAAAGTCGAACCATTCTGCGTTAACAGCGGCTGGTGCCATACCTGATAAAAAACCGTCACCGGACGCCTGTTGCTGTAACGCTCACGCAGAATCCGGGTTTTGTTGCGGAAGTCAGTCGCGGCAGAAACACCCTCTGCTTCATGGCCTGTTATAGCGGCTAAATTTTCCAGATTAACAGCGATATCTTCGAACGTCTCCGGACCAGAGGCATAGATATCAAAGCCGAGCTGCTCCAGGCGGGCAAGCTCACGACTGTTATTACCTTCCGGCCAGGCGACGATTAAATCTGGCTGTAACGCCACGATGGCTTCGATATTCAGACCACTGTAGCCGCCAACTCTGGGGATGCTTTTTGCTTCTGGCGGATAATCCGAATAATCCACCGCACCGACAATCTGTTGACCCGCACCGACCGCATAAAGCAGTTCCGTGGCATGGGGCATCAGCGCCACGATACGTTGCACAGGTTGGGCAAAACGATGCTGCTTTCCGCTATCGTCGGTCACCTCAATATCAGCGCGCACAAACGCACTGAAAAATATAAAAACCAATAAAGGCAGAATCTTAACAACGCCGGTGAAATACTGCTTTTCAGCGGTTTTTTTTGAATGACGTTTAAGCAACAAATAAAACTCCGTACCAGGCAAACAGGACAACAACAGCAACACTGAAAAACCAAATAAACAACAACAGCCAGAGGCTCTTTCTTACCAGCCAGATGGCGCCGTGAATATCTGCCATTTGTGCCGGCCGACCACAACCCATCGCTGGCTTCTGTTTCCACTGACCATGGTAACAGGCGCGCGCGCTCAGCCGGATATTCAGCGCACCTGCGCCGGTGGTCATTACCACGCCGCCATTGGGGCTGGAACAGGCCCGCGCCTGTTGTCGCCAGCAGCGCCAGCCATTCACACAATGACGTCCGGCTACCGCAATAAACAGCAAAGCCGTCAGTCGGGCCGGCCAATAAGCGAGAATATCGTCCAGCCGTGCGGCGCAGGTACCAAAGGTTTTATAACGCTCATTACGATAGCCCCACATGGCATCCAGCGTGTTGACCCATCGATGCAGCAACGCCAGCGGCGCGGCGCCAACTGCAAACCAGAACAGCGAGACAAACAAGGCATCGGAGCTGTTCTCCAGCAGGCTTTCACAGGCCGCCTGAGCCACCTCGTCATGATCAAGCTCTGCCGTTTCCCGACTGACAATCATTGCCAGCCGCTCACGGGCTGCAGCAATGGAACCGGCCTCTGCTACGGCACCGACGTGTGCCTGCAGACTCTGCCAGCCGATACACGAATACAGAACCAGAACGTTCAGTACACACCATAACCAGAGTGAACCGGCGGACAGATATATTATCAGCACGACAGGGAGCAGTGGCGACAAAGCCAGCAGCATGGCCAGGCAACCTCTGAGTCTGCGTGAAGACGTAGCTCGGCCAGGCTCAGGGTTCAGTCTGCGCTCAAGCCAGGCCGCCCAGCGACCGAAAGCGACCAGTGGATGAAAACGTTTGGGTTCAGCAAAAATCCGGTCCAGCAGCAAAGCCACCAGCGCCAGAAGTGGTAATAGCAGACAGAATATCTGCCAGCTCAGTTGTGCCGGAATTAATCCACTCCCGTAGAGCATCATGTTTTACAATACCGCCTGAAACCAGTTGACCTGAAGAAACCAGCCGAGTGTACCAGATGCCTGACGACGATCCGCAATTGCATGCTTTTTTGCAGCCATTTCTGCAGAACCGGGCACAAAAATCTTTGCAGCTAATGGTTCAGGGCACCACGTCGGATGCCGGGAAGAGTACGCTGGTATGTGCCCTGGGCAGGATTCTCGCCGATGCCGGCATTTCAACGGCGCCGTTTAAACCGCAGAATATGGCGCTCAACAGTGCAGTAACAGCGGATGGCGGTGAAATTGGCCGGGCACAGGCGCTGCAGGCACAGGCCTGTCGTATCGCCCCCACCACAGACATGAATCCCGTACTGTTAAAACCCACCAGCGACACCGGTAGTCAGATAATTATTCAGGGTAAATCCATCGGTAATCAGCATGCGCTGGATTACAGTGAGTATAAAAAAACAGCCCGTTCAGCTGTGATGGAATCTTATTCCCGCCTGAAAAGCCGTTATCAGGCGGTGGTGATTGAGGGCGCCGGGAGTCCGGCGGAAATCAATCTGCGCGCCAACGATATTGCCAATATGGGCTTTGCCGAAGAAGCCGATTGTCCGGTGATTCTGATTGCCGATATCGACCGTGGCGGCGTCTTTGCTCATATCATAGGCACCCTTGCCTGCCTCAGTGAAAGTGAACAGAAACGCATCACAGGTTTTGTCATCAACCGATTCCGCGGTGATATCCGGCTGCTGCAGGATGGTCTGGACTGGCTGGAAGAAAAAACCGGTAAACCCGTGCTGGCTGTTTTGCCGTATTTGCAGGGGCTTTATCTGGATGCCGAGGATTCCCTCAGTCTCAATCACGGTAAAGAAAAAACCATCACACAGTTAAACGTTGTGGTGCCCGTGTATCCGCGCATCAGCAATCACACCGATTTCGACGCGTTGCAGGTTCATCCGCAGGTCAATCTGACCTTTGTTGGCCCCGGGCAAACGCCACCGCCATCTGACCTTATTATTCTGCCTGGCTCAAAAAATACCCGCGCCGATCTGCAATGGTTGAAGGAACAGACATGTGATTGGCCAACTCACATCCGCAAACACCTGCGCTATGGCGGAAAATTGCTGGGCATTTGTGGCGGCCTGCAAATGTTAGGGAAAAATATCCGCGACCCCCTGGGGACAGAAGGCGACAGCGGCAACAGCCATGGGCTGAATCTGCTGAATCTGGATACAGAATTAAAACCAGAAAAAACACTTAAATTACAGACGGGTTTTCTGCAGTTTCCCGGACAGCAACCGGTTGCCGCGCAGGGATACGAAATCCACGTAGGTATTAGTACTAATGATAATTTAACAGACACCGGCTGCGGGCTTTTATCGGACGATGGTTCTGTTTTTGCAACCTACTGGCACGGGCTTTTCGATACAGCCCCTGCCCTGTCAGCAGTCCTGCAATGGGCCGGTTTGTCTGCTCCCGACAGCGTCGACTTCAGCGAAATACGCGAACAGCAGATTAACCGCCTGGCAGCCTCAGTACGCAGCCGTTTTGATTGGCAAAAGCTGCATAAAGCACTATCGGGTACATTCTGATTATTCAGAATATGGTGCGTAAAATTCATATTGACCCTTTTGCAATTTATATGGCTTAGGAGTAATCTTTGCGGCCTGAAAACTGTCCCTGTTAATAGCAGAAGCAGGGTCTCTTATGCCAACCATAAAAAGTGCGGTATCCCAAACCGCCGGGCTGAGCAAGCAAGGTACTCACGAATGATCAATGCCGATGCGGTTTTCCAGAGTTATGGAAGAAGCTGCGATAAACCCGTATTTTTTGAAGATTTTTATACCACCCTGTTAGGTAAATCACCCGATGTCCGGGCATTATTTGCCAATACCGATATGGCGTCATTACGCGCGCTGGTGCGTGGTGGTGTGCTATGGCTGATTATGCACGCCCGTGGCATGCCGGATACCAAAATCCGCATGCTGGGCGAAAGCCACAGTAAAAAGCGCATGAACATCAATCCGATCTATTACAGCCTGTGGCTGGATTCATTGATTGAAACCCTCTATAAGCACGATCCTGAGTTCTCCCGCGAACTGGAAGAGTGCTGGCGCGACACCCTGCGTCCTTCCATCGACATCATCACCAGCATGTATAACAGCTAAGTGCTGATCCTCTGATTCCGCCAATGGCGTGGTGAACAGCCATGCCATTGGTGGAATGCCCGACTGAACCCACTGACATCACTATATCCCAATGCTGCCGATAATCGTGTGATATCGATATCAGACGATGTCAGATGCCAGCACGCCAGATTACTGCGCACTTCATTCAGTAGCTGACGAAAAACAATACTGTCCTCCGCCAGCCTCCGTTGCAAAGTCCGCGGATGTAAATCCAGTAATAGTGCGACATCTTCAATTGAATGCCGTCCACTGCCCAGGAGTTGCATAATAACTGTCTTAACCTGAGCGCGCAGATCATCCGGATATTGTTGACTGAGCCTGTCGATAAAATCAGCCGATACAGACCCGGCATCATTGCGCACAGATACCGGCAGCGTCAGTACCTCTTTCGAAATTAAGAGCTGATCCTGCTCCTCACCGAAGCGCACATCACAACGGAAAAACCGCCGGTAATCTGCCTCTGCAGCCAAAGGCCGGTGAACAAACTCAACACGCACAGGCTGGATTCTGCACCCGGCAAGAATTTCCATCAGACGCAGACAGTTTCCCAGTGCCAGTTCGTGATATTGGCGCGCATCCTGATCGAAGCAGACGTGCTCGTAACGCTGTACCGCGACACAGTGGCCGAAGTCGGTAATACGCCAGCGCTCTCCCTGATTGTGCAGCGTCATATAACGGTTCACCAGAGTGAAAGCGTCACCCAATGTTTCGGCTTCCAGCAGCAGGCGGCCGAGCACTCCGATCACTTCCAGCCCCTGCACTGCAGCCAGCTGCAGGCCACTCTGCTGCAAGCCAGGCAGGCATCCGGCAGCATTTAACAGCGCCACCAGGTCAGTAACCGCCATACGCTCTTCCGGAAAATCCAGATCCCGCTCAGCCATACCACAGGATGTCAGCAGGTCGGCCAGTGAACCACCATGGGCCCGGATCAGAGAATCAAAGCCACTCAGGGCTCCACGACGTACCCGATATTGGGTTGAGGCATATTCCATTGGCATCGTGTCATAAAATGATAAGTTTTTATTGTGTACAGAATTTAACCTGAACAGGTTCGCTGCAACAAGACTAAAGACAACTCAGCAACAACTATAAAAACAATAACAACCTTTCAGGTGGACCTATGAACTCTGGACCTGTGAACTCTGAACCTGTGAACTCTGAACCTGTGAACACTTTCGACCTGATCATCAATGACGGACTTCTGTTTGATGGCAGCCCCGACACCCCGGCCAGAATATGCAGCCTGGCGATCAACAGCGGGCGCGTTGTAAAAATCCAGTCCAAGCCATTTTCTGCAGACGGCGCAGAACGCGTTATCGACGCAACAGGCTGCTGGATCACACCCGGCTTTATCGACAGCCACACCCATTACGATGCGGAACTGATTGTGGCGCCTGCGCTGTCTGAATCTGTGCGCCACGGTGTCACCACGGTTCTGGTCGGCAGCTGCAGCCTGAGTATGGTGTGCAGCGATACTGAAGACGCATCTGATCTGTTCACCCGGGTAGAAACCGTTCCCAGAGAAAAGGTTTTACCAATATTGCAGCAACATAAATGTTGGAACAGCCCGGCCAGCTGGCTGGCCTTTATTCAGAAACAACCGCTTGGGCCAAACCTGATTTCCATGCTTGGTCACAGTGATCTGCGCACCTCTGTTATGGGACTTAAACGGGCAACAGAACGTACAGAACAGCCAAACGAAGCAGAAATGCAGCGCATGGAAGACATTCTCGAAGAAGCTCTGCGGCTGGGGTTTATCGGTCTTTCGACCATGTGTCTGAAGTGGGATAAAGTCGACGGTGACCGCCAGTGGTCAAAAAGTCTGCCCAGTACTTACGCCCGCTGGAAAGAAGTAAAACGCCTTAACCGCCTGCTGCGCAAATACGGCCGGATTCATCAGGGCGCTCCGAATGCTGCAAATCCACTGCAAATTTTTGACTATATCGGCCAGGCCATTCTGCCGTTGGGCAAACCGCTGAAAACCACGCTGATTTCCATGCTGGATTTAAAAGGTAACCCAACCCTGCGCCCCATGGCCGATCTGGTTGGCTGGTTCACTCGAATGCTCGGTGGTGACTTCCGCTGGCAGCTGTTGCCAACCCCCTTTAAGGTTTATGCCGACGGCATTGATGTGGTGCTGTTTGAAGAGTTCGGAGCCGGTGAACTGGCGCTCGATCTGAAAACTCAGGTTGAACGCAACCGCCTTTTTCAGGATGAAAATTATCGCCGCAGCTTCCGAAAATTTTATAAACAGAAGCTCTCACCGCGGGTCTGGCAACGGGACTTTGGCGACGCCATGATTCTCGATTGCCCTGATAAAAACCTGATCGGACTCGATTTTGCCACCATCGCGATTCAGCGGAAGATGCACGTGGTTGATCTGTTTCTGGATCTGATGGTGCAATATGGGCGTGAGCTGCGCTGGTACACCGTCATCGGCAATCACCGCGAGAATAAACTGAAAGAAATGGTACAGAAGAAGCACACATTAATTACCTTCTCCGACGCCGGCGCCCACATCCGTAACATGGCCTTTTATAATCTGCCGCTGCGCTTTTTAAAACTGGTAAAAGAAAGCAGTGAACAACACGATAACGGCAAGAAAGAACCTGTAATGTCGCTGGAAAAAGCTGTCTGGCGTTTAACCGGTGAGCAGGCTGATTGGTTTGGCATTGATGCCGGTTATATACGCCATGGCAGCCGGGCCGATATCTGCATTATTAATCCGCAACGCCTGAATCAGAATCTTGAGCTGGAATACTGGGCTGAAATGCAGAATTTTGATGGCTTACAACGTATGGTGAACCGCAATCCAGGCGCAGTACCTTACGTTATTATTAATGGCCGTATCGCTATTGATAACGAACAACCCGTTGCTGCACTTGGGCAGGAAAAAGGCTTTGGCCAGTTCCTGCCAGCGCGCTGACTGTCTGAGAATCAACGCAAAGCAGCCAAAGAAATAGTGAACCAGCCATAAAAAACGGTGCAACAGCACCGTTTTTTATGCATTTCCCTCGCTTAAAGGCCTGCATTTATAAACGGGGCTGAAGAAGTAACAGATACCTGAAATGAACAGAACAGCAATCTGATTTAAAAATGCAGCAACACGCCAGCACTGACGGAGTTATGCGCATAAATAGACTGAATGGACACATCGTAGCGGCCGGTAATTTCAACTTCCTGCCAGCCAATCGCCTGTCGTTCAAAGCCCAGCGACAGCTCAGCCTTTTTATTTAAATCAATCTTAACACCCAGACCTAACTGAAATGAGAAGCCTGACAGATCTTCCCCTTCAATCGACGTATCTTCAAGAATCAATGGATCGGACAAACGGTAGCTGCCAAAGCCAATACTCCAGAACGGATGCACTTTGCTTTTGCCATAAACAAAATCCCAGTCCAGTCTTAGCCCGGTTGCGGTTTCTTCTTCGCTGGTACCTTCAAAGCCGAACGAACGGGATTCAAAGGCCAGCTTAATGCGGTTATTACGCTTAGTCTGATAACCAACAAAGGCACTGAAAGAGCCTGAATCCAGGTCATAGGTAAAGGTCGGATAACCATCGATATCATCCTGCCCTTCACCAGAAAGACTGGTCGACAGATTGGCTCCGGCGATAAATCCGGACTGCTCTTCTGCCTCAGCCGCTTCGGAAATCTGAGTGTTCAGCTGATCGGCTTCGCTGGCGGCTCCGGCGACTGCAGTGTGAGCCGTTAATGCAAATGGAAGGACTGCGAGGGATAACACGAGAGGTCGTAATGAGCGCACTTTTATTTCCTTATGAATGCGTTTTTAAAGTGGTACAAATGTACTTTTATGACTCAAAAGGCTCAATGGTAAACGACGACAGAGAAAAATTATTCGCAACGAATAAAAATGAAGGCAGCTGTAAAGGCAGCTGTAAAGGCAGCATTAAACGCCGCAGAACAGCCATAAAAAAAGCGCCCGAAGGCGCTTCTTTTATAGCGTGGAATAATGATTACCCGAAGAAGGAAATCATCACACCGGCAGCCACTGCTGAACCAATCACACCAGCCACGTTAGGGCCCATGGCGTGCATCAGCAGAAAGTTCTGACCATTGGCTTCCAGACCCACTTTGTTGGATACACGGGCAGCCATTGGTACAGCGGATACACCGGCGGAACCAATCAGAGGGTTGATCGGATCTTTGGTCAGCTTGTTCATCAGCTTAGCCATCAGAACACCCGCTGCAGTACCTACACAGAAGGCAATCAGACCCAGAACGATAATCGCCAGAGTGCTGCCATTCAGAAAGGCATCGGAGCTCATTTTGTAACCCACGGACAGACCGAGGAAGATGGTCACGATGTTGATCAGGGCGTTTTGCGACGTATCGCTCAGACGCTCAACCACACCGGATTCTTTCATCAGGTTACCGAAGCAGAACATACCCAGCAGAGGTGCTGCAGACGGCAGCAGCAGAGCCACCAGAATCAGTACCGCAATCGGGAATACAATCTTCTCACCCTTGGTTACTTCACGCAGCTGCACCATGGCAATCTGACGCTCTTTCTCAGTGGTCAGAGCTTTCATGATCGGCGGCTGAATCAGCGGTACCAGAGCCATGTAAGAGTATGCTGCAACCGCAATCGCACCCAGCAGTTCAGGGGCCAGTTTCGATGCAATAAAGATCGAAGTAGGACCGTCCGCACCACCGATGATACCGATAGCAGCAGCTTGTTGCAGAGTGAAGTCCATCAGACCGGCATCCGTCAGCAGCACCGCACCGGCGATAGTACCGAAGATACCGAACTGAGCAGCAGCACCCAGCAGCAGAGTTTTAGGGTTGGCCAGCAGCGGACCAAAATCCGTCATAGCACCAACACCCATGAAGATCAGCAGTGGCGCAACACCACTGGCAATCGTCACGCTGTAGAAGGTGTACAGCATACCGTTTTCGAAGCCTGCGCCGGCACCCAGTGCCAGAGCTTTCTTGTACAGAGTCGCTTCAGCATTGTGGTAAGCATGCAGAACATCGTGAACTGTCGCATCAGCCGCCAGGCTGAACAGATCACGGAACTGCGCCAGCAGTGAAGCGTCACCGGTTCGGATGGCCGCTTCTGCGGCGGACCATCCCAGGCCTGCGCCCGGAATGTTTACCATCAGAGTACCAACCGCAATCGGCAACAGCAGCAGTGGCTCGAAGCCCTTTTTGATCGCCAGGAACAGCATCAGGAAGCCAACCAGCATCATAATGACCTGGCCGGACTCCATGTGATACAGACCGGTATCGTGCCAGAGGTTAATCAGACTTTGCATGATTTACCTCCCCTTAAGCCAGGGTGTACAGAGTGTCGCCGACTTTAACAGCTACACCTTCTTTGGCACTCACGCTGCCGATGGTACCGGCACGTGGAGCACGTACTTCAGTTTCCATCTTCATCGCTTCAAGGATCAGTACTACGTCACCTTCGCCAACCACATCACCCGGCTGCACCAGAACTTTCCAGACGTTACCGGCCAGAGGCGCAGCAATCGGGTCACCGCCACCAACGGCTGCGGCTGGTGCTGCACCGGCATTACCGGAATCGCCACCGAAAGACATTGGCGCACCGTTAACCGGAGCCAGTTCTTTAACATCACCGCCTTCGTCTACTTTCACCACGTATTCGTTGCCATCAACGGTTACGGTGAAGGTATCTTCAGCATCACCTTTTGGTGCTGGTTCGAAGGCATCCGGATTGCCACGGTTCTCCAGGAACTTAGGTGCAATCTGCGGGAACATGGCGTAAGTCAGAGCGTCGTCAATCTTGTCAGCAGACAGCTTGATGCCTTTGTCCGCGGCCAGTTTCTCAACGTCAGCAATCACTTTATCCAGTTCGTTTTCGATCAGGTCAGCCGGACGACAGGTGATGGCTTCTGCGCCATCCAGAACACGGGCCTGCAGCTCTGCGTTCATCGGAGCCGGTGCAGCACCGTATTCACCCTTCAGGATGCCCTGAGTTTCTTTAGAGATAGACTTGTAACGCTCGCCGGTCAGTACGTTCAGTACGGCCTGCGTACCAACGATCTGAGAGGTAGGGGTTACCAGCGGGATAAAGCCCAGGTCTTCACGTACGCGTGGGATTTCTTTCAGTACTTCGTCGAACTTGTCAGAAGCACCCTGCTCGCGCAGCTGGTTTTCCATGTTGGTCAGCATACCACCAGGAACCTGTGCAACCAGAATACGGCTGTCGGTGCCTTTCAGAGCGCCTTCAAACTTAGCGTACTTCTTACGTACAGTACGGAAGTAAGCAGCAATTTCTTCCAGCAGGTTCAGATCCAGACCTGTGTCACGCTCGGTACCAGCCAGAGCAGCAACCACAGATTCGGTAGCAGTGTGACCGTAAGTCATGGACATAGAAGAGATCGCAGTATCAACACGGTCGATACCGGCTTCTACGGCTTTCAGAATAGTCATGTCGGACAGACCAGCGGTCGCGTGAGCGTGCAGCTGAACTTCCAGGTCAGTCTGACCTTTAAGACGGGATACCAGTTCGAAAGCGGCATAAGGCGTCAGAACGCCGGCCATATCTTTAATGGCGATGGAATCAGCGCCCATGTCTTCAATACGCTTGGCCAGATCAACCCAGGCGTCCAGAGTGTGAACCGGGCTGGTAGTATAAGACAGGGTCGCCTGCGCGTGTTTGCCCTGCTTTTTAACCGCCTGTAAGGCAGTCTGCAGGTTGCGCGGGTCATTCATTGCGTCGAACACACGGAATACGTCAACACCATTGGTAGCAGCACGTTCTACGAACTTCTCGACCACGTCGTCAGCATAGTGACGGTAGCCCAGCAGGTTCTGACCACGCAGCAGCATCTGGTGTTTGGTGTTCGGCATGGCTTTCTTAAATTCGCGGATACGATCCCATGGATCTTCCCCGAGGAAGCGGATGCAGGAGTCAAAAGTCGCTCCACCCCAGCTTTCCAGAGACCAGTAACCTACCTGATCAAGTTTGGCAGCAATTGGCAGCATATCGTCGATACGCATGCGGGTGGCGAGGATGGATTGGTGAGCGTCGCGGAGTACGACGTCAGTAATTCCTAATTTTTTAGAATCGGTCATGGGTGATGGCCTTTTCTTCCATTAACGTTGTTATACGTTTGGGTTAAGGTAAACCGCGGGCTACTTTTGGCGCGCGCGATGTTCTTTTACCGCTGCTGAAAGTACTTTCAGCAATTGCGGGTCTGCTCCCTGAGGGGCTGCAGCACGCACGGGTACCGGCGCTGCTTCCTGAACAGGTGCAATTTTATTTACCAGCTTGGACATGAATCCGGTTACGAATACCAGCATCGTCAGAAAGACGAATACCACACCCATACCGAATACCATCAATTCCAAACCCTGTGCGACGAGACTTGGCTCAGACATGCAGGGGGCTCCTCAATATTATTAAAATCGTTCCCCGGCCGGTTTCTTCAGGGCGCAAAAACCCCTCCCAACCGGGCTGGCAAAGCCGGCACAGATTACTTAAAAGGGTATATAGGCGCAACACAAAGCACGGGCCAACTGGACATAAATCAAACAGTTGTCAGATAAAATCACCCGGGCAATCAGAGACTACGCAGTTATAATATCCGGTGTTGTTCATTATTCACGTTATTTATATAACTCGAATATGAGATAAATCCGGAATATACTCAGCCGTAAATCATTCGCATCCTTAATCTATGTTCACTGGTTCTCTGCCGCTTTACTCCCCTGCACATAAACCCTACATCGCCCTCGCCCCTATGGAAGGACTGATGGACCATAACCTGCGCGATATTCTTACCCGCGTCGGTGGTATTGATCATTGTGTCACTGAGTTTATACGGGTCACGAATCAGGTCTATCCTGCTAAAGTCTTCCGTCGCTATTGTCCGGAGCTGAACCATCAGGGCGATTTGCGCGGTAAAACCCTGGCTGGCACGCCGGTACACGTGCAATTACTGGGCTGCGATCCGGACATGATGGCAGCCAATGCGGTAAAAGCCGTCGAACTGGGTGCGCCTGCTATCGACCTGAACTTTGGCTGTCCGGCGAAAACCGTTAACAACAGCCAGGGCGGAGCGGTTTTACTGCAATTCCCGGATCTGCTGCACAGAATTGCCAGTGCAGTGCGTGCTGCAGTTCCGGCGCATATCCCGGTAAGCGCCAAAATGCGCCTGGGCTTCAAAGATAAAACCCTCGCCCTGACCAATGCCAAAGCGCTGGAAGATGGCGGCATCCAGTGGTTAACCGTGCATGCACGCACCAAAACCGAAGGTTACAAGCCACCGGCTCACTGGGAATGGATCGCCCGTATCAAAGAGATTATGAGCATTCCGGTGCTGGCCAATGGTGAAATCTGGACGCCTGAGCAGGCACGCCAATGTATGGCAGAAAGCCACTGCGATACGCTGATGATTGGCCGCGGACTGGTTGCCGTGCCCGATCTCGGCCTGCGCATTAAAGCCGATCAGGGTGGTCCACAGCACCGGAACCTGAGCTGGTCTGAGCATCTGCAACTGATGCATGATCTGGTGCCGCATTTATCCCACCTGCCAGACAAAGCGCAGACCGACAGGCTGAAGCAATGGCTGCATTATTTTTCCATGCAATCCATGGAAATCCGCGCCGTGTTCGAACAGGTGAAACGGCAACGTGATGTCCCTCTGTTTTTCAGCCAGCTGGAACAGGCAGTGCGTGATGTTGCCGAACATCCGCCAACAGCTGATGCCTTTGCAGCCTACGAACATAAGGGTTTTTGAGGGGTTTTAAAGAGTTTCTGAGCAGTCTGCTGAAGGCAGGCGCCTGAACTGCAGAAAAAGAAGGAGCAGCGATTGCTGCTCCGGCATAACCTGTTTTCGGCTTAATAGCTTTATGCAGAATTACGCTTTTTTAACGAATTTCGGCGTAATTTTAATAGCACCAATACCCGGGATTTTACAGTCAATATTGTGATCGTCTGAACTTTCCACCAAACGGATATTCTTGATTTTGGTGCCTACTTTGACCACAGAAGATGAGCCTTTCACCTTCAGATCCTTAATCACAGTAACGCTGTCACCGTCTTCCAGAATCGCACCATTGGAATCTTTAACAACCAGTCCGTCTTCCGCCGCTTCGCCATTGATCGGCCACTCATAAGCGCACTCTGGGCACACATAGCTTGGACCATCTTCGTAAGGGTATTCAGAACTGCACTTTGGGCAATCAGGCATGATTCTCTCTCAATATTAATCTTAAGGAATGCCCTTCGGGCATAAAGCGCCACCATTATGCACCAGAATGCGCTCGAATGGGGTTAATTCCTGAAGAAATGTAATGACTTGCCGTATGCCAGCAGCCGCACGCCAAGAACCGGCTGTATTCAGAGCTGTCAGATTTCCTCTCTTTTCGCGGTTTCCGGGCTCAGGTTGTGCGCAAATGGTAAGTTTTGCGCACGCTGATCCTGATACACTGCCCGCTTCTGACACCGGAGGTTGCCATGCCATTTTCTTTATATGTTTTTTCATCTGTCCTGTCATCCGCCCGCTCAATCGCCCTGATACCGGTTTGCGCCCTGCTGCTCAGCGGCTGCGACAACAATGAGGTAGGTGATGTCTCGCTGGGCCTGTTTACCACCAAAGACATCAAACTGGATTTTCTGAACGACCCGATTGTCACCGGTGTTACCTGCCACGTTGCTTCGGTGGAAGCCGATCTCGATCTTTCTGACCCCAGCGACAGCTCGATTTCCTGCCGTCAGACAGGCGAGATCACAGCTGCCATGATCGCCCAGATCGATAAGAGCAAATCCGGTGACGTGGTGTTTAAAAAGTCGAAGAGTATTTTCTTTAAGAATATGAAAGTGCGCCGTATTTACGATGCCGCCAATCAGACACTGATGTACATTTCTTATTCAACCAAAGAGACATCCGGCAGCTATAAACACAGCCTTTCAACCGTACCCTTATGGGGCACGCAGGCATACAACAGTCAGCCGCAGCAGCCATAAAAGCGTTCAAAAAAGCAGTAAGAAAGGCGACGGGAAAAGCGGCAGGAAGAGCGCAATAAAAAACGGAGCAGTTGCTCCGTTTTTTATTCTTTCGCGGGGTCGGTTTTAAACCAGACCGTCAAAATCACTGGCGTCGTGGCGTTCCGCCAGCTGGACATCACCCCAGGTGCGGTTCACCAGTTTGCCGCGTTTAACCGCCGGACGCTCTGCCAGTTCACCTGCCCAGCGCAATACATTTTTGTAGGTATGCGCTTCAATAAACTCATGGGCGTCGTCGTACAGACCACCCTGCGCCAGCACGCCATACCACGGATAAATCGCCATATCGACAATTGAATAATCATCACCGCACATATAGCGGTTATCCGCCAGGTGACGATCCAGTACGTCCAGCTGACGCTTAATTTCCATGGTGAAGCGATTAATCGGGTATTCAAATTTCTCTGGCGCATAGGCATAGAAATGCCCGAAACCGCCACCCAGAATCGGCGCGCTACCCATCTGCCAGAACAGCCAGTTAAAGCATTCTGCTTTGCCGCTGGCCGATTCAGGAATGAAAGCGTTAAATTTTTCCGCCAGATATTTAAGGATCGAGCCGGATTCAAACAGCCGCTGAGATGGTTCCACACTGTGATCCATCATGGCCGGAATTTTCGAGTTAGGATTCACATCAACAAAGCCGGAGCCGAACTGATCACCTTCGATGATATTGATCAGCCAGGCATCGTATTCTGCTTCTTTAATACCGGCTTCCAGCAACTCTTCCAGCAGAATCGTGACCTTTACACCATTCGGTGTGGCCAGTGAATACAGCTGCAGTGGATGCTTGCCGACCGGCAATTCTTTGTCATGGGTTGGTCCCGCGACCGGACGGTTAATACTGGCAAATTTGCCGCCGTTACCCGGTTCCCACTGCCATACCTTTGGTGGTGTATAGGATGAATCAGACATGGTTAAACTCCGTGCGCTGTTTTATTTACCTTCAGTGTACGGACTATGGTGCATTTAACCAGCTACCTGCCGCGTGTTGCGGCAATACACAGTGTTGCAGTGAGGTGGATGGTAAGGCCCTGGAGCAGCAGGCCCTACATACCAGCTGCCCGGAAAGCAGATTCCGGGCGCTGTGAGTAGCGGATCGCTCAGGATAATTTCTGATGAATGCCGCGCAGCAGCTCCTCAGTTTCAACCCAGCCAATGCAGGCGTCGGTGATGGACTGACCGTAAACCAGCTCACCGCTGTCGTTCTGGCGCCCGGCGGTAATGAAGCTTTCCAGCATCAGACCAAGAATGCCGTCGTTTCCGGCCAGCTTCTGATCAACCACTTCCAGAGCAATCGGAATCTGACGCTCGTGCTGTTTGCAGGCATTAGCATGGCTGCAGTCCACCATCACTTTAGCATGACAGCCGCCCTGCTCCAGCTCAGCCAGAGATGCCGCGATGGAGGCTGCATCGTAGTTGGTCAGGCCATGACCGCCGCGCAGCACCAGATGAGTATCCGGATTTCCCGGGGTGTCGAGCATGGCCATCTGACCGTCCACATCCACGCCCAGCGTGTGGTGACTGTGGCGGGCAGAAATCATGGCGTTAATGGCGTTAGACGCTGAACCGTCCGTGCTGTTTTTAATACCCACTGGCATCGGCAGATGGCTGACCATTTCCCGGTGTGTCTGTGACTCTGAGGTGCGGGCGCCAATAGCAGTCCAGCTCACCAGATCATCCAGGTAACGCATCACCAGCGGATTCAGTGCTTCGGTCGCCAGTGGCAGACCGAGATTAGCCAACTTCAGCATAATGGTGCGGGAACGACGGATACCTTCAGCCATATCGCCTTTGCCGTTACGCGCCGGGTCGTAGGCCAGACCTTTCCAGCCAACGCTGGTACGCGGTTTTTCCACGTAGGCACGCATCACAATCAGCAGTTTATCTTTCAGTTGTTCGTTCAGTCCGGCCAGACGGCGACCGTAATCCAGTACCGCTTCTTCATCGTGAATCGAGCACGGGCCGGTAACGATCAGCAGACGCTGGTCGTTGCCTTCCAGCAAGTCACGAATTTGCTGGCGCTGCTGTTCAACCTGTACCGCCAGCTCTTCGCTTAACGGCATATCGGCTTTCAGCTGGCGTGGCGTGCTCAGTGGGCGTACCGCCGGGTCGTTACTGGTTGTTGTTGTCGTATTTTTTTCTGCGTTAGTTTTCATTATTTAATCCTCTTATTCATCTGCAAACGTGTCTGTATTTCTGTACGGCTGGCGAAGCGTGAATCAATACCAATACGAGGCTTCGCCACGGCTAAATCGATTAACCCGTGCGTGCGTTTTCAGACGTTGTGATGCGGCTGCAGACTGAGTATTCATAGTAATGTCCTGACGTTGCAGTTTTTTAAAGCCAATAAAAAACCCCGAGTGGCTGACTGCCAGTCGGGGTTTGATACCGTTGGCAGTCATCTGATTCAGACTGCCCTGGGGAACTAAGCGTTTGCTTACAGGCGGCCTGACTCCTGGCTAAAGTAATAGCCATAGAACCACCAGTTAAACACGCAGGAAGAAGCCGCTGCGGTGGCAGTGGCTTCGTTCGACATCATGGTTTGTGTGCGTGTTTTCGTAATCATGTTTTCCATACTACGCCCGGCTGCAAAACGATTGCAACCCCGGAATGCGTAGACTTATGTATCAGAATGTTTCAGAGGGTCTGCTGAATATCGGCATCAGTAGCTGTTTACGGCCAATAAAAAAACGGGGCAAAAGCCCCGGAAAGAATCCGGCAGTAGCGGTAACTCGCTCACATTACCTCTGCCCGTCTTAACGCTCCCACGTTACAAGTGGTTCATTTATGCCGCCTGAACCGTGCGGTTGCTGCTGGTTGTGTTCAGGGCCTGCTTCTGGCGAATCAGGTCGCTGTAGTCCTGCTCCATAAAAGCTTTAATACCGCTGCGTTTATTCGCCTGCATGGCCAGCTTCAGTTCTTCTGCACTGGCAAAACGACGATCCCAGTCCAGTACTTTCGGTACCATAATAGCGTTCCACAGTGGTGGAATCAGGGTCAGGAAAATGGTGGTCAGATAACCGTTAACCATCATGGGTGCATCCTGATAAGGGCGCAGTTTCTGGAAAGGAACATCGCCTTGTGCATGATGGTGAGAATGACGCGTCAGGTTAAAGGTTGCCCAGGAGCTGATGCGCTTATTGGTATTCCAGCTGTGGTATGGCTGTACCGGTGTTTTGACGTTGCGTACCATGCCGTAGTGTTCCATAAAATTGACAATTTCCAGAAACGCTTTGGCAATCAGCGCGGTTGCAGTAAAGACTGCCACACCAACCCAGCCAGCCATGACAAAGGCTGCAACTTCCAGTGCCAGTGACATCAGCAGACCACGGATATACAGGTTGTGGTGACTGAAGACCGGCAGACGTTTTTTCTTAAGACGCTTCTTTTCCAGATTCCAGGCGCTGATGTTGCCTTTCCAGGTAGACGCCAGAATGTGGTAATACACATTACGTCCACGTGGTGCGGTTGCCGGGTCATCGGTTGAACCCACATAAATGTGATGACCATAGACGTGCTCGATCGAGAAGCCGGTATCCCAGCTGAACGCCAGCAACCAGCGACCAATAAACATAGCCATCGGATCCCATGTGCGGTGTGTCAGCTCATGACCAACGATAGTACCCACCACCGAGGTTAGCAGGCCACAGCCGAGAATGGCGGCAGCGTATTGCGGCCAGCTATTGGCTTCGCGCGCAGCCAGTGCGTCAAAGCCGGTGAACTGTTGCACCAGAGCGCCATAGCCCAGTACATCGGCATCAGCCACGCTCCAGACCATCAGGAAATTCATCACCACAATCAGCAGCAATGAAGAATACAGCTGCAGGTTAAGAAGCCAGGGCGCTTCGTATTCTGGCTCGCTGGTGTCGTCACCCATCAACAGATCGCCAACAACCACAAAGCCAACAGCAAACACCAGACCGGCATACATCCAGTCGCCCCCCAATGTCACACCAATCCCAAATGGAATGGTGAGCATATGAAAAAGTGTGTACTTGGTGTATTTAAACATTTCCTATCTCCTTATTATTTTTTTAACGAGTAATTTGCTTAATTCAGGCGGACGCCATTTTTCCGTTAACCGCCAAGTCACGGCTGTCAGTAAATTTGTCGAAGAATATCTGCGTCGATCGAACGCTGAATTTCTGACATTCGTCGATTGCCGCATCGATCATTCCTGCGGGTCCGCACAGATACACCTGACTGGTGCCACTGATACGCCCTTCAATTGCCTGCGTTACCCACCCTCGCAAACCCTGCCAATCAGAGTCTTCAGGCTCTGACGACAACACAGGAGTAAATTCAAATGCCCCCCGCCACTGCTTTTTCAGGTCTGCAATTTCGTCAAGCGCATACAGGTCTGCCTGAGTACGAGCACCAAACAATAAGGTCACCGGGCGGGTTGAGTGGTCAGCTAAAGCCTGACGCAAAATGCTGAGCAGCGGCGCCAGGCCACTACCACCGGCAATAGCAAAAATTGGTGTGTCATCCGGGCGTAACCAGAAATCTCCGTACGGCCCTTCGATATTTACCTGCGCACCGCGGATGGCCGGATCACGAAAGCGCGGCGATAAAGCACCGCCTTCGATACTGCGAATAAAAAATTCAATCGTTTTTGTGCCGCTCTGCGCACAGACAGAAGCAAACGAATACGAACGGGCAGGCGCACGACCATCGACAAATGACAGCTGTGCATACTGTCCGGCAGTAAATATCAGTGGCTGCTCCAGCTCGATGGTAATGGCGGTAATATCATGGGTCAGAAAACGTTGTCCGGTGATCGTACCTGTGACGCTCTGTATTACATGGTCCGGGCTGCGTTCGTCCCAGTCGGGAACAGAAATACTAATGTCCGATTTTGGTACACTCTGGCAGGCGAGAATGTAGCCGTTGTCCAAATCTTCGGTATTCAGTACGTAAGCGCTCTCAGTCAGTTCTTTTACCTGCCCTTGCCGCAGTCTGCATTTGCATACGGCACAGCCACCAACACGACAACTGTGCGGAAAGCGAATACCTTCTCGCAGTGCTGCCTGCAAAATGGTTTCTCCCGGTTCAGCCACCAGTGTCTGTTGAGTGTTATCAAGCGTGATGGACCGGGTTTTCTTGCGAAACAATGAGAGCATAAGCCTGAGCCTTTATCCTTGTTGTTATGCACTCACTTTAAGTGTTTGCGCAAAAAGGGATTACAGCACCAGCAGACAAGAAATGGTCATTAGAGGCCATGGTCTTTTCAGCGAGACGGCAGGCGATAAGATAAGAGGCATGACCATCGACACCCTGCATGACAGCTTTCTGCTGCCCACAAACTATGTACCGAATCTGCTGAATCTAATTTCCGGCCGGGGCGGTTCTGCGTCGATGATCTGCGTCCGTGCCGGGGTCGATGAACGCTGTACTGAAGCTCTGGATGGCAAACTCAACTGGCAACAATTCAGTGCTCTGATACGAGAATCCCGCAATGAAATTGATGAACCCGCACTAGGGCTTTATCTGGGTAGCCAACTAACAATTACCACACATGGTTTGTTAGGGCTGGCAGCGATGAGCAGCTCCACACTGGGGGAAGCTGCCGACATTGCCTGCCAGTACGTCGCTACCCGCACGCCGCTGGTGTCATTACGAATGGAACAGCAAGGTCGCTACGCCTGCTTAAAGATGGACGAGCTGTATACGCTGGGAGACATTCGCGCCACCTTTCTGGAAGCACTGATCGTTACATTAATCGCGGTCTTACGCTTTGTTTCTGCTGAACGAGCACGATTAATTCGCGTGGACTTTGCTTTTGATGAGCCGGAATACGGAGAACTTTATCAGGCATTTTTCCCCTGCGAAGTGCGTTTTAATCAAGTGGCAAACCAGCTGGTTATTCCACAGGAAGACCTGAGCCTGCCTTCGCAACTGGCTGACACTCAGGTTCAGCGTCAGGCGACACAGCAGTGTGAAGAGCAATTGCTGAAGTGGAAATCTCAGCAGCGTTTAAGTGGCCAGATTCAGATGATGCTGGCACGGGCAAAAGGACGTTTTCCATCATTTGAACAGGTGGCAGATGAACTGGTGTTGTCGCCACGCACCCTGCGCCGACGTCTCGCCGGTGAGGGCACCAGCTATAAAGAATTACTTGATCAATGGCGTCAGGATATGGCTTGTCAGTATCTGACAACGACCCGTCTGAGTGTGCAGCAGATAAGTCACTTATTGGGCTACAACGACCCGGCAAACTTCGGTCGTGCTTTTCGACGGCGCAATGCCGGGTTATCGCCGCTGAATTTCCGCCGCCAGCATGCAGAGCAGAATGTGTCGTCTCAGGCTTCTGCAACAATCACCGCGCGCAACGGTGCCGGATAGCCTTCGGCCGTTTTATTCACGTCATCAGGGTCAAGAAAATCCTTCAGTGAATTAAAACGCATCCATTCGGTGGCGCGCTGTTCCTCCAGCGACGTCTGGTTTAAATCAACCACACGAGCATTTTTCAGTCCCACTCGACGACACCACAGCAACAGGGTTTCCGGCGTTGGAATAAACCACACATTGCGCATCATGGCGTAGCGATCTTCCGGCATCAGAACTTCACCCAGCGGGCCATCAATAACCAGGGTTTCCAGCACCAGCTCGCCGCCGGGGCGCAAGGCATCTTTCAGCTCCTGCAGATGATCAATCGGTGATTTGCGGTGATACAGCACACCCATGGAAAACACCGTATCAAAGGCTTTCAGACGCGGCGGTACATCTTCCATTTTTAATGGCAGCAAATCGGCATTTGCCTGGCCCTGAGCGCTTTGCAGGTATTTTTTATAGGCCTGAAACTGCATCAGGAATAAACGTGATGGATCAACGCCGATAACACGCTTGGCACCAGCACCAAGCATACGCCACATGTGATAACCGGAACCACAGCCAACATCCAGCACTGTACGGCCATTTAACGGCGCGATATGCGGTGCCACACGGTCCCATTTCCAGTCCGAGCGCCACTCGGTATCTATATCCGTTGCGAAAAACTGAAACGGGCCTTTACGCCACGGCATTAAACCGCGCAGCGCCTGCTCCAGTTCAGCTGCCTGCTCAACACTGACACTGTCACTGCTGAGGGCAATATTGTGACTGTTAAGGTCGGCTTTTACCTCAGAGATATCCGGCAAACTGGCGTATGCTTCCAGCCAGCGCTGCTGATCACCGTGTTCTTTTTCCAGCAGAATGTCATTCAGTTGCTGCGGCAGAACATCCGCCCACGGTGCCAGGGGACCATCCTGCATAACAGACAGAACATGATGAAACCACGGCAGGATATTGTTGCTGTCAGTCATTATTTTACCGCCAGATAGGATACAAAATTGAAACACTGATACCAGCGGATAACGCGCGAGAAACCAGCTTCACGCAGACGTTCCACATGTGCTTCATGGCTTTCCGGAATCAGAACATTTTCAATCGCGCTGCGTTTCTGTGCGATTTCCAGTTCGGAATAACCATTGGCACGTTTAAAATCCAGATGCAGTTCATCCTGCATTATCTGCTCCCAGGGATCGAAGCGGATTTTTTCCGACAGTATCAGTGCACCACCAGGCACAGTGGCTTCAGCAATACTGTTCAACAGCGAAAAGCGCATTTCCGGCGCAATAAACTGCAGAACAAAATTCAGTGCGGTGACTGAGGCATTTTCCAGCGGGAAACCAACAATATCGCCGCAGACCATAGAAACAGGAACCGTAGCTTCATCGAGTGCAACATAGTGTTCTGCCCGTTCAATCATTGAGGCAGAATTATCAATGCCGGTGATCGTGCAACCCTGACCGGCATCACCTGCAGCCTGTACCCCGTGACGCATCGCCAGCGTTACCGCCCCCAACGAGCAGCCCAGATCATAAAGATTGGAACCCGGCTTTACATAGCGCCCAGCAATAATGCCGGACATGGCGACGGTCTCAGCATAACCGGGGACCGAGCGCTTGATCATATCCGGAAATACCCGCGCGACAGCGCCGTCAAAGGTAAAACCCGGCACCTCATCCAGCGGCGTCTGATAGATATTGTCTGGTTGCTGATCATCGTGAGTCATGGAAAGTCCGGCGTGCCTGGTAACTGAGTGCGCATTTTAGCTAACGCCGGCTTCAGGCACCAGAGCGCCTGTCCGCCACAGCCCTGCCTTTCTGCCCCTGCCTTTCTGCCCCTGCCTTTCTGCCCCTGTCTTTATGTCCTTACCTTTATGACGCTATCCGGATTCAGCTCAGTGTTGTTGTCATGCGGACAGGGTACACTGCGCCCTGAATTCTCAGCATGGAAATCGACAATGCATAACTCCACTCAGCCAATCGGTACATGGTCTGCTGTATCCATGGGCGTCGGTGCAATGGTGGGTGCCGGAATATTCTCGTTATTGGGTGAAGCCAGCGCGATTTCCGGCAGTGCGGTTTACATCTCATTTATCCTTGGTGGCGTCATTGCACTGTTCAGTGGCTACTCACTGGGGAAACTTGGTGCACGTTACCCGTCTTCCGGCGGCATTATCGAGTATCTGGCCCAGGCTTATGGCAGTGGTACCTTCGTCGGTGCCATGGGCATTATGTTGTTTTTCGCCGCTGTCGTGTCACTCAGTCTGGTAGCCAAAGCCTTCGGCAATTATGCCGTCACCTTTTTTCCGCCGGAGCTGCAGACCACGCTGGTTCATCACCTGCTGTCATCCGGTATTATTGTGCTTTTTGTATTGATTAATCTGCGTGGTGCCCGTGATGTCGCCATCTGGGAAACGGTTACCGTCGGGGTCAAATTTCTGGTATTGGTCGGCCTTTCTGTGGCCGGTATCGGTTATCTGAAGAATGATTATCTGTCACCCTCGCACTACCCGCCTGCCAGCCAGATATTTTTCAGCCTGGCGATTACTTTCTTTGCCTACGAAGGTTTCCGCGTAATAACCAATACCGCAGAAGATATGCCCAACCCGCAGAAAACTCTGCCGCGGGCAATGATGATCTCCATCCTGCTGGTGATGGGACTGTATATCGCTATTTCTTTTGCCGTCTTTGGCAATCTGCCGGTCGCAGATGTCATCGCCAGTAAAGACTTTGCGCTGGCTGAAGCGGCAAGACCTATTTTTGGTCAGACCGGCTTTACCATTGTGGCGATCACTGCACTGATTGCTACAGCGTCAGCCATCAACGCCAACCTCTATGCGGTGACCAACATTACCTACAATATGGCAAAAAACGGTGAGCTACCGGCACAGTTCGGCAAGCCCATTGTTCACAGTCGTGAAGGTCTGATCATCAGTGGGGTGTTGATTATTATTTTATCCCTGCTGTTTGATCTGTCGGAAATCGCCGCGATCGGCTCGATTTCTATTCTGTTTATTCACGGCGTAACACACGCCGGACATCTGAAACTGGCAAAAGAAACCGGCGCCAGTAAAGGCATTATTATTCTGGCTATGGTGCTGAGCTTTGGCGCTATGCTGCTGGCACTGATCTACAGTGCCGGCAACGCCAGTGGTGTGCTCTATACGCTGATTGCTTTCTTCGTGATCGCTGTCGTGACTGAAGTCTTACTGCAGAAGCTGCATAAGCGTCTGATTCTACCCAGAATCAAAGATTAAAATGTTTTGTCAGAAATCCCTGCATAAAGTCAGTGCATAGCCAACAGGCCAGTGCACTGACGCCTTTTATTACCTCACAGGGTTTTAGTTCACAGAGTTTCATCTTCCGGCGCTTCAACCAGATCAAATAAATCCGCCTCAGAGTTGGCTTCCTGCGTCAGTTTTTTGTCCAGTTCCTTCTTCGAACGTACGCCAAGTTTGCGGAAAGTATCGGCCTGACTGAGCAGGTTACCACGTCCGGTTTTCATGGAGTTCCAGGCATCGTCATAGGACTTCTGCACGGTGCCCAGCTGATTGCCGACTTTTTCAAATTTTTCGACCACCAGCACCAGTTTGTCGTATACCTTACCGGCCTGCTCCGCCAGTTTTTCGGTACTTTTATTGCGCCGTTCAATGGCCCAGATACTGGCCACGGTACGCAGCGTTGCCAACAGAGTGGTTGGCGTCACGACCACAATGCGCTGCTCAAAGGCATCATTGAAAAGTTTTTCATCCTGTTGGAAGGCCAGCATAAAGGCGGGTTCAACCGGCATAAACAGGAAGACAAAATCCGGTGAATTAATACCCAGCAGCTGCTGGTAGGCTTTTTCACTGAGCCCACGGATATGGTTACGTACTGCGTCAATATGGCGTTTTAATGCCGCATCGCGCTGGACATCATCTTCGGCATTCACATAATCTGTGTAGGCATTGAGTGAGACTTTGGCATCCACCACAATGTGTTTGCCTTCCGGCAGATTAATAATCACATCCGGACGGTAAGTTTTGCCGCCATCATCCTGATGTACCTGCTCGCGCACATATTCTTCACCTTTGCGCAGACCGGAACGCTCCAGCACGGTTTCCAGTACCATTTCACCCCAGTTACCCTGCATTTTTTTCTCACCACGCAAGGCGGTGGTTAAGGCATGCGCTTCGGACGTCATCTGCTGATTCAGTTTGTGCAGATTTTCAATCTGGGTTTTCAGTTCGGTACGGTCTTTGGCATCAGCCACATAAACGTCCTCAACTTTTTTGCGCAGCCCTTCCAGCTGATCTTTAAAAGGTGTCAGCAGAGAATCCAGCCCTTTCTGACTCTGCTCGCTGAACTGACGGTTTTTCTCTTCAAAGATTTTCTGTGACAGATGCTCGAATTCTTTCAGCATCTGTTCTTTACCCTGCTGCAGCAAGCTGAGTTTTTCTTCGCTGCTGCGCTGCTCCTGAGTGCGGGCCTCGCGTTCGGTGGCTAACTGGCGCTGTACCGACGTCAGTTCCTGCTGCAACGCCTGCAGCTGGGCGCGGTCCTGCTGTTGCTGTTGACCATACTGCTGTTCGGATTTCTGTGCCTGACTCTGCAGTGACTCTGCCCGCTCCTGCCAGCGCACCTGATCCACCCGCACCTGACTGAGGTCCTGCTGCAGTTGCTGAATATCGGCACTCAGCTGTTTCAGCTGCTGCTCACTCTGCTCGCGCAACTGTTGCTCAGCCTGCAGGGTCTGCTCTGATTCTGCCTGTTTCTGCTGCCAGCTCTGCTGTCGCTGATACTGCAGGGCATACGCCAGCAGACCAGTGCCGGCCACAGCAGCGGCAACAGAAAGCAAAAGATAGGTCAGAGAATAATCAGTCATTACATTGGTCCATAAATTGGTAAATCATTAATCGGTAACATTGAAATACAACGGAGAGCGTGCACCTGGCGTTTGTCTGGCAGCTCAGAAAGATACGTTTCAGCGCACCGTGAACACGTTTAAAGCCGTTAAAAAGAAACCTGCATGGTCGCCACCAGCTGCGACAGTTCTGCGTCATCGGTCAGAGTCATGCGGCTGTATTCAATATTCAGGCGCTGCAGCCTGCCATCCGCGCCACGCAAGCCAAATCCGAGCCCGGCAGCAACCTGCGATGAACAGGCTTCTTCCGACCAGTTACTGTCCAGGCCGGTAATCAGCATGTCCCAGCACACCCGGCTGTAACGCGCATAAGGGCTGAAGGCATCAAAAGGGAAGCGTACGGTGACATCGGCAGCAACACCGATACCGTCGATGTTTTTTTCCGTCGCATTGGCATCCACCCGGCGATCTCCCCAGATCCACATCTGCAGGCCGGTGCTGACAAATGGCAACCACTGGATCGCTCCACCAGCAAACAGGGTTTCATCCGCCACTGTTTCTTTGCGGTCTTCTGAACGCAGCGCCAATGGCTGATCCACTTCAACAAAGGTTACGCCCAGACCAAACTCGCCATAGCCCTCCAGCGCCGACGCGCCAGCGGGCAACAGCAAAGCCATGGCGGCTCCCAGCACTTGCCAGCGTACAGGACGGCGGAGTTGTCTTTCTGTCATTGCTTCGGCCACAAAAATGTCAGGGCTTATTGTCTCTTCTGTTTGCCCTCTTGAATACTGGATATATAAACAGTACTGTATATCCATACAAATACCAAGCAAGAGATTCTTATGCCTCAGCCTCTTGATCAGGTCATTGCCAGCGGACAGGTCTGGCAGGGCCAGAGTAACGCAGCTCAGCAACCGCGCCAGGCCGTTATCGACAGCGGCTTTGCCGCGCTCAATGACGCCCTGCCAGCCCATGGCTGGCAATCCGGTCAGGTGTGTGAAATCTATGGTCACGCCGGTCCCCTCACCGGTAACGGTGAGGTCAGCCTGATCCTGCCGGCACTGGCCCAGCTCAGTCAGCAGCCGCGCTGGATTCTCTGGGTCGGCAGCCCGAACCTGGATACGCACAACGGCCGTATGCGCCTGCAGCCTCAGGCGGCAGCGTTGCAACAGGCTGGCATCGATGTCCGCAGGGTTTTGCTGGTTCATCCCAAAGACGAACAGCAAGCCATGTGGTGTCTGGAGGAAGGGCTGAAGAGTGGTCATTGCAGCGCCGTTCTGGGTTGGCCACAGCGCCTGCACAAGGCCCATATCCGCCGCCTGCAGCTGGCCTGTGCTCACCATCAGAGTTATTGCTGGTTGTGGCCACAGTCCGCGTTTGATCCGTCCGGCTCACCGGCAGCTGTGCGCCTTGGTATTCAGCGTCAGTCAGCCAGTGCCGTTGAAATTGAATGTTATAAACGCCGCGGCCAATGGCCCGGACATCCGTTTACTCTGGATCTCAACCGAAGCCATACCGAAAGAAGTCAACACGACAAAAACCCGTGGCACAGGCAGCTGGGTGACAACAGCAAAACCACCAGGCTGCAATAAACGGGCTGGCTTATGAAAGATCGCTGGATGTATCTGTTATTTCCACAGATGTGCCTGCAGCAGGTGATCAGCAGTCAGCCGGATGCGGAGCAGCTTACGCAACAACCGGTGGCGCTGGTCAGGCGCAGCAGTCAACGCCATATCTGGCAGGCCAATAAAGCCGCTCAGAACAGCGGGGTTCTGGCAGATATGCCTCTGATCACCGCGTTATGCCTGTGCCCGCAACTGCAGCTGCTGACCATTGATGCTCAGCAGCAGGCGCAGATGCTCAATACCCGCGCCAGTTGGGCGGGTCAGTTCAGTGCCTTTATCAGCCCTGATCCACCGCAGGGACTGTGGCTTGAAGTCGCCAGTATGCTGCGCCTGTTTCACGGCATGGATTCCCTGCATCGCCATATTATTGCTCAGGCTGATGCCGAGCACTGGTCAGTACAGACCGGTCTTGGGCAAACGCCGCTGGCGGCAAGATTACGTGCGCATCTGCAGCTGCTGCCAGCCACTGATAACCATGATCTGCCGCACCTGACGGTCGCACAGTTACAGCAGGGGTTACCCCTGAGCCCGGAGGAAACTTACCGTTTGCAGCGTCTTGGTATAAAACGGCTGGCCGATGTTAATCGCCTGCCGTTAACCGCCCTGTCCAGCCGGCTGGGAACGGATTTCAGTCAGCGTATCCGCCGCTTGCTCGGCTATGAGCCACACCCTCTGCCGGCCTTTCACAACGCTGAAGTTTTTCAGCAGCAGGCGCACTTTATTCATGAAGTCGAACACAGCAACGGCTTACTGTTTCCCTTGCAGCGTCTGTTGCAGCGGCTGAGTGAATTTCTGCAGCGCCGCCAGCTCAGCACCCGGCAACTGAATCTGCAACTCAGCCACCGTCATCTGCCTGACAGCGAATGGCAGATACGCTTTGCTCACGGTGAATATGAACACAGCCAGCTGGTTTTTATGGTGCGTCATTTTCTTGAGCAACGCCGCCTGCCCGCCCCGGTACAGAGTCTGATACTGAACGTCAGTGAGTTTATTGAACGGGAACGCGGGCAAAAGGGACTGCTGACCAGCAAGGCAGAGGCGGACAGCTCCGATGGAGAGAACAGCGGTCAGCTGCT
>MDSZ01152122.1_pt1 | contig 49945 bp, 51 predicted proteins | sample 811201 | NCBI WGS metagenome assembly MDSZ01 (sample SAMN05326647, study PRJNA326480) | marine metagenome | isolation source: seawater | place: Indian Ocean: North | collected 2010 | reverse complement strand
GCGATTCGTGCTGAGTGCACGGCAACTGGGCTTTTCCGTTGAGGATATTCAGGAAATTTTGAACCACGCGGATAAGAAGAAATCGCCTTGCCCGACGGTACGCCGCTTGATTGACCAACGCCTGAATGAAACTGAACAACGGTTCGCGGAGACTCTGCAACTGCGGGAACGCATGCAGCAGGCCGTGGTTGAGTGGAGCCAAAAGCCGGATAAGGTGCCGACTGGCCATATGATCTGTCACCTGATTGAAGAGTTTGCCCAGTAAATCAACATAGAGGATTTGCCATGAATACACAGAAATTCGAGAGCCCTACTCATCACCGGGGCGGCTGCTGTTGCGCCAGCAAGTCATCCACTGCAGCTAACACTCGGAGCAGTGTTGACTCAGATAGCGATATCCCGCTGCAGCGGCTACAGGTGCAGGGCGCAACGTGCGGTGGTTGTGTAAGAAGCATTGAGCAAACGCTACGCTCTGTTTCCGGCGTAAGCGATGCGTGTATGGATCTGGCGACGGGTGTCGCTTCGGTCGTTGGCATGGTCGAATCTAACGCTCTGATAGAGGCGTTGAATCGAGCGGGTTTTCCTGCGGCGGTCATCAAATAATTCAGGAGTGATCCCATGAGTTCAGTGAACACGGAATCCGGCAAACCGGGTTGTCATAAAGATACCGATAACAACGCACAGCATCATAATCATGAACACGGTTCTGATCCCCATGTTCATGTTGATAGCGCGGCGCACCAGGAACTGATTATCGAGGGTGCTGGTTGTGCCAGCTGTGTGGGAAAAATCGAATCAGCTCTGAAGGCGGTACCGGGTGTGGAGAACGCGGAAATGAATTTCGCTCAGCGCACCGTCAGCGTGATTGGCAATGCAGCCGCGTCTGACTTGCTTAAGGCGGTGGAGAAGGCGGGCTATAACGCCAAGCTTGCGGCTGCTGAGAATGAAGATGATGCATTGGCCGAAAAAGAGAAGGCGGATCAGGCTTATTACAAGCGCTTGATGAAAGAAACCTGGATTGCTCTCTCACTGGGTGGCCCTTTGATGGCCTATGCGCTGATTACTGGTGAAGTCAACGTCAACACCACCACAGAACGCATCGCCTGGTTGGTCGTGGGTATTCTGACTTTTGGTGTTCTCTATTTTTCCGGCAAGCACTTTTTTGTCGGCGCCTGGAAGTCCTTTCTCAATCATTCTGCCAATATGGATACGCTGATTGCTTTGGGTACTGGCACGGCGTGGTTGTACTCCATGGTGGTGGTGTTTTTCCCAGACGCCGTTCCCGATCAGGCGCGCCATGTCTACTTCGAGGCTACGGCGATCATTATCGGCTTGATTGATCTTGGCCTTGCACTGGAACTGAAAGCCCGCGGTCGTACCTCGGAGGCCATTAAGCGCCTGATTGGTTTACAGGCAAAAACAGCACGGGTCATTCGCGATGACAAAGAACTGGATATTGCTATCGAACAGGTTCTACTGAACGATGTGGTCCGTGTGCGGCCAGGTGAAAAAATTCCCGTCGATGGCGAGGTAATCGAAGGGCATACCGCTATTGACGAATCCATGCTCACCGGCGAGCCGATGCCGGTAGAAAAAGCTACTGGGGATACCGTGGCGGCGGGCACCATCAATAAGTCAGGCTCAATTCTGTTTAAAGCTACCCGCGTTGGTAAAGACACGGCGCTGGCGCAAATCATCAATATGGTCAAGCGCGCACAAAACTCTAAGCCGCCCATTGGTCGTTTGGCTGATGTCATCTCAGCCTATTTTGTTCCGGTGGTCATGATTATCGCCGTAGCGAGCGCCCTGACCTGGTTGAATTTTGGGCCGGAACCAGCGGTAGCTTTTGCGATTGTATCGGCGACCACTGTATTGATTATCGCCTGTCCCTGTGCGCTAGGCCTGGCAACACCGATGTCGGTGATGGTGGGCGTGGGCAAGGCCGCGGAGGCGGGCGTGCTGATTCGTAACGGCGAGGCCTTGCAAACCGCGTCGAAGATATCGGCGATGATTCTGGATAAAACCGGCACCATCACCCTGGGCGCGCCGAAGGTTACCGATGTGTTGGTGGCAGGTGAACATGACGAGCAGGCGGTGTTGCGATTGGCAGCAACGCTTGAATCCGGCTCCGAGCATCCGTTGGCCATGGCTATTGTTGAAAGTGCTCAGGAAAGAGGGATCGAAATGGGCAAGGTCTCAAATTTTAACGCCATTGCCGGCCACGGTGTGCAGGCGGAGGTGGACGGAAAAACACTGTTGTTCGGCAATGAAAAGCTCATGCGCGAGCGCACTATCGAACTGGGTGATTTTGTTGAAAAGGCCCAGGCGCTGGCCGCCGAGGCTAAAACGCCGATGTATTTCGCCGTTGATAATAAGCTCGCAGCGATTATCGCAGTAGCCGATCCAATTAAGGAAGACTCCATTGCTGCCATCAAGCGCCTGCAACATAACGGCATCCGGGTGGTGATGCTCACCGGCGATAACCGCGCCACAGCCAAGGCGGTAGCGGAAAAAGCCGGTATCAAGGAATTTTTCGCCGAAGTGCTGCCGGAAGCAAAATCCAAAAAAGTGCAGGAACTGCAGATGGAAGGTGAAGTGGTGGGCATGACCGGTGACGGCATCAACGACGCGCCAGCCCTGGCCATCGCCAATGTCGGCTTCGCTATTGGCACAGGTACCGATGTGGCCATTGAAAGTGCCGACATCACCCTGATGCGGGGTTCGTTACATGGTTTGGCCGATGCCATTGCAGTGAGTAAAGCGACCTTGCGCAATATCAAACAGAATTTATTCGGCGCCTTTATTTACAACGTGGCCGGCGTGCCTTTTGCGGCTGGCGTGCTGTACCCATTCTTGGGCTTGTTGTTGAACCCGGTGATTGCCGGGGCCGCGATGGCGTTTTCATCACTCACTGTCGTGACCAACGCCAATCGATTGCGTTTGTTTAAAGCGCAGGAACACTAAGCCCAACACCAGGAGAAATGCGACATGTTACTGATCAATATAGCCGGATTTGCGTTAATCGCTCTGATTGTGTGGTGGTTCTGGCTTTACAAGCCGAAAGAAGCTGAGCTGGGGGAAAACGATCTGGTGATTACTGTTGAAAATGGCACCTATTCCCCTTCTCGGATTAAAGTGTCGACCGGAGAACCTGTCGAAATCAAATTTATCCGCAAAGATCAATCACCCTGTTCTGAGACTTTACTGATCCCTGAACTGCAAATCAGTGACACCCTGCCACTGAATAAATTGAAAACCATTCAGTTACCCGCGTTGGCAGCAGGTGAATACGCGTTTCATTGCCAGATGCAGATGTACCGTGGACAGATCACGGTGAAATAGGCAGGAGGATCTGATGGACATCAATAAAGTCACGGCCATTTTTGATGAGTTTCGCCTGAAAGAAGTGGTAGAAACCCTGATACGACACGGTGTGAAGGGCTTTACCTTACACCCGGTTCGCGGCCGGGGCTATTACTTCGATAGTTTTAACGAAAACCACTTGATCAAGCATATTCAAATGGAGATTTATGCCAAGGCGGAGCAGGCGAAGGAAATTGCGCAGCTGATTGTGGATGCGGCGCATGTTAATGCCGATAGCGAAGGGCTGGTCTGCATCGTGCCAGTCAACGATCTGCTGTGGATACACGATAAACGCAGTGCAACAGACAACGATTTTCAATTTCACAGGTGACGTGTGACATGGCAACCCAAAAATCATCATTCTGGTTGACTCCCAAAGGCCTGGCCGCCCTGGGTTTAATTGCAGCGGCAAGCTATTTCCTATTGATCGAGCATCGGCAACACGTCTGGCAGTTTTTGCCTTTCTTGATTCTCTTAGCCTGTCCGTTTATGCATTTGTTTATGCATGGCGGACATGGGGGGCATGGCGGTCACGGTGACCATGGCGAGCACGAGGATGAATCCGATCAGGATGCCTATCAGCGGGGGCTGGAGGAAGGCCGTCGGGAAAACGAAAACCGTCATCACCATTAACCCAATACATTACAGGAGAAGAAGCATGCACGGTGAATCTGCTTACGGCCTCTGGACGCTGGTGATACTCAATTCGGCGATATTTATTTTCTTTGCCTTCAGCTTTACCAAGCCGCAAACCAAAACTGATTGGCGCAGCTTTGGCGCTTTCTCGGCGTTTGTTATTGCCTTGTTTACCGAGATGTATGGCTTTCCGTTAACCATCTATTTCCTCTCTGGCTGGCTGGCAGAAAAGTATCCGGGCATCGACTTTCTGTCCCACGAAAACGGCCATCTGTTGCACACGTTACTTGGTTTTGAAGGCAATCCCCATTTTGATCCACTGCACATTGCCAGCAATATCCTGATTATACTGGGTTTCTTCCTGCTTGCTTCGGCTTGGAATGTACTGCACAAGGCGCAGCAAGCCCACTCCCTGGCCACTACCGGCTGGTATGCGCGCTGCCGTCATCCTCAATACATTGCTTTTATTTTGATTATGTTCGGCTTCCTGTTGCAGTGGCCGACCATTCCAACGCTCGTGATGTTCCCGATACTGGTAGTGGTCTACGTGCGACTCGCTAAGCGAGAGGAGCGGATGGCGCTGGAAGAATTTGGCGAAATATATCGCCATTATATGGAATCTACGCCAGCGTGGATTCCGAAATTTAAAATCAATGAACCTGAAACTGTCTGAGGATAAAACAATGAAAAATTTAATGTCAGCACTCGCTATTTCCGCATTATTGGCATCTCCAGTCTTCGCCGAAGGTGAGCATCAACATGACGGTGACCCGAACACACAGGGTAAGCAAGGCAGCATGATGATGAGCCATGAGCGAATGATGCCAATGATGCAAGAACACAAAAAATCCATGGAGCGCCTGATGGGTCAGCTGAAAAAGGAAGCAGACCAAGGCAAACGGGATGAACTCATCGAAGCACATATGAAAGAGATGCAGCAATGCATGATGACGCTAAATCAGGGTGAAGGCGACATGGCATCCAGCTCTACCGAAGAGCGCATGAAAATGATGGAAGAGCGTATGGGGATGATGCAGATGATGATGGGGCAGATGATGGACAACATGGTCGAAGCTCGCAAGAGTCGTCCTAAACACATTAAGTAATAAGCAAAGCGGACTATTGATCGTTAGTAATCGATAATTTGGAGAAAGTGGTGGCAGAGCATCGACTAGGTATCAATCCGGGTTTTCTAACCAAGCACAGCTTAAGTTTGCGCGGGGTGAATGAAAGTAACGCGCATGCTATCACAGCGGAGTTGGATGGACTTCCTTGTGTTGACCGTGTTTGGCTGAACATGACGAAAGGTAATCTCAAAATCGCCTATGACGCCTCTCACCACAATATCGATGAAATGATCGCCATTGTCGAAAAACATGGCGCGGTTATTAAAGATAGTTGGTGGAACCGTACAAGGCTTAGTTGGCAGCGACAGACGGATGAAAATATCAAGGATAACGCCAGGCATGAAGCGCATTGTTGCAACAAGATGCCGCCTCATTAGAGGAAATCGAAAATGAGCAAAAAAGAGCATCGGCTGGGCGTATCAGAAATCAATCTTGTGGTACGCCATTTAAAACTGGAACCTGCCGATCAGAACAACCTGCAAGCAGTGGTTGCTGAAGTCGATCAGCTTTACGGGCTCGACGCCATTTCCTTTGATGAAAAAAGTCATGTGCTGAATCTTGCTTATGACGCCTCCAGGATTTGTCTGGATGGTATCGAAGATGTGTTGAAAAAGCATGGCGTCGAAGTAAGCCATGATTGGTGGACGCATTTTAAAGAAGGTTATTACAAATTTGTCGATCAGAACGTTAAAAACAACGCCAGTCACGAACCGTGGAGCTGTCATCAAATACCCCCGGGCGCTGGCCGCAAGCGCTAGTGTATACCTCCATGGTTTATGTCGATAAACAGAGAATTGCATTTTTAAGCATCCTGCATACCTTGCACCGAAAGCCCAGACAGGGGGCTTAACTTTTATTAAAAGGAGTCCTGAATGGACGAAAAAGACGCTCGTTCGACACAGTACGACGAAGGTAGCCTCACTCTATCAGGTACGGTAATGCTCGGTACTGGGGTGATGATCGGGGCGGGAATATTCGCGCTAACCGGTCAAATGGCAGAGATGACTGGTGCATTGTTCCCATTGGCATTTCTCTCGGCCGCAATCATCGTTGGTTTCAGCGCTTACTCTTACATCAAAATATCCAATGCCTACCCATCAGCAGGGGGTATTGGCATGTATCTGCATAAGGCCTATGGCGATCGGTTGCCCACTGCATTTAATGCGCTACTAATGTATTTTTCGATGGTCATCGCTCAGAGCTTTCTTGCGCGCACGTTCGGTTCCTACACCATGCAATTGTTTGGCGGTGACCCATCAGGACAAATGACGCCTATACTCGGCGTCTCCCTAATCTTGGCGGCGTTCATTGTGAACCTGCTGGGTAATCGGCTGATTCAAGGAGTTGCAGGATTCATCGGTCTACTGAAAATTGGCGGCATTCTGATTATTGGCCTCGTCGGAATCTGGTTGGCTGATGGCCTGGCGGTGGACTTTGACCAGGTAAGCGAGACCGGTTCAACCAGTAATTTTCTCGGCGCCACGGCTCTGGGGATTCTGGCATTCAAAGGCTTTACCACCATTACCAATAGTGGTTCCGAGGTGATCGATCCACACCGCAATGTTGGTCGCGCCATTGTTATTTCGATTGCTGCCTGTGTCGTCATCTATACATTGGTTGGTTTTGCGGTGGCCAGCAACCTCTCACTCAGTGAGATTATCGAAACCCGTGATTATTCCCTGGCTGCAGCCGCTCGACCCGCACTCGGTGAGTATGGCGTGTGGTTCACTGTTGCGATTGCCATGCTTGCGACGGCGGGTGGGATTCTTGCCAGTGTTTTTGCGGTCTCCAGGATGCTCGCGATGCTAACAGAGATGAAGTTGGTGCCTCACCGACACTTCGGTATGCCTGGCAGCATTCAGAAACATACATTGGTATACACCGTGGTACTCGGTCTTGTGCTCACAGCGTTTTTTGATCTTTCCCGTATAGCAGCACTTGGCATCGTTTTCTATCTAGTGATGGATATCGCCATTCATTGGGGTGTTCTGCGCTACTTGTTGGACGATGTTAAAGCTAAAAGCTGGGTTCCCGTCACTGCGATTATATTAGATTTGCTTGCACTAAGCGGGTTTGTTTGGGTGAAGTTGAATTCAGACCCATTTGTGTTGGGTGTGGCCGTTGTCACAATGATGCTAATCGCTATCGGCGAGCAACTATTTCTGGGATCTAAAAAACGAAAGCAGGTTGTGCACCTGAGTCAGGATCATGAACATCACCATTAAAAATGGTGGTGGAGAAAGCCTGCTGGCCACTGAAAGAAAGGCAATGGCTAAATTTTGTTGTTCAGGAAATGCTAATGGATCAAATTAACACACTTAAGGTGATCGACATGGGCATCGACACCCACCAGGAACCGGTGGTGTATATGCGCAGTGATTGTCACATCTGCCGCTCTGAAGGTTTCACTGCCAACAGCCGTGTCATGCTGCGGTACGGGGAAAACAGCGTTATCGCCACGCTGAATGTGGTGGACGAACAGGTACTGAGTTCCGGGAGTGCAGGGTTGTCTAAAAGTGCCATGCAGCGCTTGGACGTCGATGATGGCGCCGCGGTTAGTGTCGACCACGCACCGGTAGTGACATCACTTGCCGCCGTGCGCAAAAAAATCTTTGGACACAAACTCAGTGATCAAGAGATTACCGCTATTGTCGAGGACATCGGCGACCACCGCTATTCGGATATCGAAATCGCCAGCTTCCTCAGTGTGTGCGCGGGTAGCCGTTTAGACGTAGATGAAATCATCAGTCTCACCCAGGCCATGGTGGCCTGTGGTAAGCGGCTGAACTGGCCAGACGAAGCCATGGTTCTTGATAAACACTGCATCGGTGGGCTGCCGGGCAACCGCACCACACCGCTCGTGGTGTCCATTGTCAGCGCTGCGGGACTCACCATCCCTAAAACCTCCTCGCGGGCGATCACCTCTCCCGCCGGTACTGCGGATACTATGGAGGCACTGACTACCGTCAATCTGGAGCTCAATGAGATTCAACGTGTAGTGGCTGAGACCCATGCCTGTCTTGTTTGGGGTGGCGCTGTCAACCTGAGTCCGGCCGACGATTTGTTGATTCGCATTGAACGGGCCCTGGATTTGGATGGTGAAGGGCAGTTGATCGCCTCGGTTTTATCAAAAAAAATCGCTGCCGGTTCCACTCATGCGGTGATAGATATTCCCGTCGGCCCCACCGCTAAAGTGCGTTCCCAGAACGACGCCGATCGCCTTTCCTCACTCTTTACCCAGGTGGGAGCCGCCTGTGGTATTCAAATTCGCTGCCTTATTACGGATGGTAGTCAGCCGGTTGGGCGTGGTATCGGCCCGGTAGAAGAAGCGCGGGATGTGCTGGCAGTATTGCAGCGCGAGCACAGTGCACCACAGGATCTTCGGGAGCGTGCCTTGTTTCTGGCTGCACATCTGTTTTCACTTGCTTATCAAGAGCGTTATGAACAAGGGCTGGAAAGAGCGATCGCGATTTTGGATGAAGGTAAAGCCTGGCAGCAGTTCCAGCGCATTTTGGCCGCGCAGGGTGGGATGAAAGCCCTGCCTGACGCCAGCTACCAACATACCGAAGCGGCCACAGCAGCGGGCACACTTACCGCTATCGACAATCGTCAACTCGCGCGTCTGGCGAAGCTGGCAGGCGCTCCGGCGACAGCGGCTGCGGGGTTGCGTCTACATGCTCGAGTCGGCGACAAGGTCACCGTCGGACAACCTTTATTTACGCTCTGTTCCGATACGATCGGAGAGCAACAGTATGCGATGGCGTTTTATCGCCAATCGACAATTTTTACGGTCGAGAAGGAACGATGAGCGAGGCGATGGCTGTGAAAGATAAATCTCCAGTGGTGTTTTCCCTGAACAATCATCCGTTGGCTGAGTCACTCAGTAACGCGATTGGTGGTCAACCTGGCGAGTTTAACGCTCGGCAGTTTCCTGATGGGGAGTCCTATCTGCGTATTCAATCTGATGTAGAAAATCGCGCCTGTATTGTGGTGGCTGATCTGTCACACCCAAACATCAAATATCTGCCGTTGTTGTTTTTATTGGAAACACTGCGGGAGCTGGGAGCGTCGCAAGTGGGGTTAGTGGCGCCTTACCTCAGTTATATGCGTCAGGATCGCCGTTTTGTCGATGGGGAAGCGGTTACTTCACGTATTTTTGCCAAGTGCCTTTCTCAACATGCTGATTGGCTGGTTACGGTCGATCCACATTTACATCGCTATCATTCCCTGGATGAAATTTATTCCATACCCAGTCGTGTTGTGCAAGGGGCTCCGGCATTGGCGCACTGGCTCAAAACGCAAAGCAACCTACTGTTGGTAGGGCCGGACAGCGAAAGCGAGCAATGGGTTGCTGAGATTGCTGCCTTTAGTCAACATCCTTTTGTGATTGGAGAAAAACAGCGCTTCGGGGATCGCCAAGTCGAAGTGATGCTGCCCGCCATCAACGAATTCAAAGATAGAACGGCTGTGATTATCGACGACGTTATCTCCAGCGGGCAAACAATCCTGGAATGCGTTAAAACACTTCGGCTCAAAGGTGTCGATAATATTCAGTGTGTGGCGGTGCACGGCATATTTGCCGATCACTCCGATAAAATCTTACTGGCCTCAGGCCTGAGCCAGCTGGTCACATCCAATACCATTCCCCATCCTTCCAACGCTATTGATATTACGTCGCAACTGATTGCGCCCGTTATCAGCATGCTTAAATTGCCAGGAAAATCATTATGAAAATTACCTTTGTCGGCGGCACCGAGACCGTTACCGGCTCAAAATTTCTGCTGGAAACTGAAACGACAACCGTATTAGTCGATTGCGGTTTGTTCCAGGGCTACAAGTGGCTGCGGGAACGCAACTGGCAAACCTTGCCCCTGGACATCGACAAACTGGATGCGGTGCTGCTCACTCACGCACATCTGGATCACTCCGGTTATATCCCGGTGCTATACAAGCGCGGCTTTCGCGGCCCGGTGTTTACCCATCACGCCACTAAGGCCCTGTGTCAGATTTTATTGGCCGACAGCGGCCATATCCAGGAGGAAGACGTTAAGTATTACAGCAAACATAAATTGGGCAAGCACGCGCACCCTGAGCCGCTTTACGACCGTCAAACGGCGGAAGCCAGCATGAGGCTATTTCAGTCTGTGGAGTTTGATGAACAGATCGAGGTCGGGGATATCCGTTTTTATTTACAGCCTGCCGGTCATATTCTCGGCGCCGCCAGCATTATCGTTGAAGCGGAAGGGAAACGAATCGGCTTTTCTGGTGATGTCGGTCGCTTCGATGATGTGCTGATGACCCCCCCTCGACCATTGCCGGAGCTGGATCTGCTGTTGATGGAGTCCACCTACGGCAACCGCCGGCACGACACCCAAGATCCGTTTCAGCAGTTGGCGGAAATTGTTAACCGTGTCGCCAAAAGCGGCGGCGTGCTGCTAGTCCCGGCCTTTGCGGTAGGGCGGGCGCAGGCCTTGCAACATCTGTTGGCGACCCTGATGGATCAGGGCGATATCCCCAAAATGCCCATCTATCTCGACAGCCCCATGGCGATCAAAGTATCGGATATTTTCTGCCAGTTCAGTGATCAGCACCGGTTGAGTCACGAGCAATGCTACCGCCTATGCGATGGCGTGACCTATACCCGCACGGTGGACGAATCGAAGGCGATTGCCGGACAGGCTTTCCCCCATATTGTTATCGCTGGCAGCGGCATGGCTACCGGAGGTCGTATTCTCCACCACTTCAAACGCCTGTTAGGCAGTTCTAAAACCACGGTACTGTTTACCGGTTATCAGGCGGGCGGCACTCGCGGCGCAAAAATGCTGGAGGGTGTTGATGCGGTGAAAATCCACGGAGGCTGGGTACCGTTGAGAGCCACTGTCAAAGTCATCTCAGGTTTGTCGGGGCACGCAGACTACCTCGAACTGACCCAGTGGTTACAGCAGTCAGCGCTGACCGATACTACTCGAATTCAACTGATTCACGGTGACCCGGAAGCCCTTGAAGCCCTTCGGGTGCACTTGCAGGAGCACACCGCGTTTGCGGTGAATGTGGCGGGTTATCGCGATATTTTGCGCCTGTAATCGAAGAGATAATCCACAGCGGAGAAAAAGTTATGCAAATTGAAACCTTAAAAGATGTGCTGCACTGGACTCGGGAATTTCACCAACACCTCAGCCAGTGTTTATTCCACTGTGCGGACAAGAATATGGAGGAACGGGCCCGGATGATCCTTGCGTATCTGTCCGATCATGAGAAGGCACTGACCAAGGTAGTCAGCGGGTTTGAAACCTCAGGCGACGAGCATGCACTGAACACCTGGTGTTACGAATATGTGGCAAAGCACCCCATCGTTCGGCATGCGCATTGCGACGCCCCCTTTGCCGAGCTGGATACCACGCAAATCATGGAGGTGATTGTCGATCAACACCAGCAGGTAATTGAACTGTATCGCTATCTCGCCTCCAGGGCGGAGATCCCCTCTGCCAAAGAGTTGATGGAATCACTCCAGTCGCTGGAAGAGCACGAAATGATGCGAATGGCGCAGTCTGTCAATCGGTTCGGGGATTTGTAGAGACACTAATTTCTCACAGATACACCACCATAAACGGAGGAATAATCATGACACTTAATGCGTTCCAATTCGGGATGGCCAGCGCGATTACCGCGGCGATACTGTGGCTGGCTTGCAGTCTGCTGGTGATGTTAATGCCTTCCATGATGTTGTCCATGTCCGGAGAAATGGTGCATATGCAACTGAATGAGATGGGTTGGCACTTGACTCTCACTGGTGTCGTTATCGGGCTGGTGGCCTGGTTCGTGGTAGCGGGTATCGCCGGGTGGTTGCTGGCGGCCATTTATAACCGCTTGCAGTCATCCGACTGATTATCCAGCTGATGAGCAGTTTGCCGCGCTATGACAAACCGGTTCTGTTGGTGTTGAATCCGGGTAGTTCATCCATCAAGTGGAGCACGCATAACGTCTCGGCGCTTGAATATGCGGGTGCAACGGCGCCTGTTGCTATTGGGCAAGCAGGTGTCGGCCAATCAGCTGCGCAGACTTATCCTGGCGCGCCCCCTTGGCTGACCGATGTGCTAACAAATCATGATGTTCGCGCGGTGATTATCAGAGTCGTACACGGGGGCTCTGAATATCTTAAACCTCTCCCCATCAACGACGATAACTTTCGGCAACTGCAAACCCTGATACCACTGGCGCCACTGCACAATAAAGCGGCCATTGAACTGATTGAGCAGCTTCGGAATACCCGAATTTCCATTCCCGTTTTTGCGGTTTTCGATAGTGAGTTTTTCAGCGACCTGCCGGTGCTGTCACAGATTTATGGACTGCCCGTCGCGCTCACTGAGAAATATGGATTACGCCGTTACGGGTTTCACGGTTTTGCTCATGAGTCCATGGTCAAACAGTGGGAGACAGTGAATCCCGATATCGAACACTACACCCTGGTGACTGCGCAACTGGGAAGCGGCTGTTCCATGGCTGCCATCCGCGATGGCAAACCGGTCGATACCACCATGGGGTTTACACCCAATGAAGGGTTGTTGATGCGCACGCGCAGCGGTGATATCGATCCCGGATTACTGACCTGGTTGCAGCGGCAGGAGGGGTGGACGCCGGAAGAGACTGATCATGTTTTAAATCACGAATCCGGCTGGCGGGGTCTGTCCGGCGGAATCGATAACATGGCGGATTTGTTTGCGAGTAAACAGCCGCAACACCAACTGGCGTTTGATTTTTTCCGTTATCGATTCCAGAAAGCACTGGGCGCGTATTTCGCCATTCTGGGCGGGCTGGACGGTGTCGTTCTTAGCGGCGGTATTGCGGAAAACAACGTCGATATTTGCTGTCGCTTGTTGTCCGGTCTTTCCCACTTAGGCATTACGTTAAAAGATCCCCTGGCTCGCTCCCCTTTACCATTACTTTTATCGTCACCGGCATCGCCGGTGCAGTGTTGGGTAGTGGTCGCCGATGAGGCAGCGGCCATGTTGCGATCCGTACACCATCACTTTTCTTTTGAGAATGAATTTCAGTCGTTGGCTGATTGAGGAAATTCCATGTATGCCATAGATCAACAAAACGATCATCGGACACAACAGCGGGCAAAGTTATATCGCGATACTTATCCTGCCTTTGCGCGCTGGTCGGAAGGTTATGGCGTGATCCAACACCGGGATGAAACGCAGGTGAGAGTGTTCGATCTTTGTCAGCAACTGCTGTGTACAGGGCGTTTTAAACAGATCGATGAAGTGCTGGACATATTGTCTGCCGCAGATCGCCTGGCCAGTGCGTCCATGTGGTTGGTGGTGCATATGACCTATAGCAACAGAGTGGATTTCAGAGGCAGCGCACTCGGGGCATCAGATTTTAAAACTAACCCTCAGGGGCATACCGGCGGTTCCCTGAATATGGTGCCTGCCTATGTGGGCTATATGGCTGCCAATCGCCTGGCCGGTATCACCCGCAGTTGGTTGATGGGACAGGGGCACTGTGTGGCCGCCATCGATGCGGTCAACGCGCTGTTGCAAAACCTCTATCCGGAGCAGTCTGAACGCTATCCGTTGAGTGAAGAGGGGCTGACACAGCTAGCGCAGGATTTTTACAGCTACGCCATAACGGATGATGGTCGACCCGGCGTTCCTCTGGGTAGCCATGTAAATCCGCACACCGCTGGTGGAATGATTGAAGGCGGCTATCTGGGTTTTGCCGAACTGCAATATGTGCATATGCCGCTGCCCGGGGAACGGCTAGTGGCATTTCTAAGTGACGGTGCTTTTGAAGAACAGCGCGGTAGCGACTGGGCCAGCCGCTGGTGGCGCGCCGAGGATTGCGGGCTGGTGACACCGGTGATGATTGCCAATGGCAGGCGTATCGACCAGCGCTCCACCATGTATCAACAGGGCGGTTTGTCCTGGTTCTACGAGCATCTGGAGCAGAATGATTTTCACCCTATCGCCATCGACGGGCGTGATCCGGCGGCTTTTATCTGGGGTATTTTTGAATCGGAAGCGCGACTGGAAGCCTGCAGTGCGCACATCCGTGAAGGCCATATGCACTATCCGGTGAAACTGCCATACCTGATAGCAGAAACGGAAAAAGGCTACGGCTTTTACGGTGCCGGTACCAATGCCGCCCATGGCACACCCCTGCCGGGTAACCCAGGTAGCGATGAACACTCCCGTGACCTGTTCAACAAACACGCGGCCAAATTATTTCTCCCGAGAAGTGAACTGGAGCTGGCTATCGCGCAGATAGCTCAACATGAGGCAGACAATCGCGTGCCGGAAAAACACCATGCTCTGTGTATGCGCAACGTCACGCTTCAACCTCCGGCCGAACCCCAATGGTATACCGAGAGCGAACAGATATCGCCGATGGTAGCGGTGGACACGCGATTCTGCGAATGGCACCTCAGTAATCCCGATAGGCGGGTCCGTATCGGCAACCCGGATGAGCTGCGTAGCAACCGCATGGGTAAGACACTGGATTTGCTAAAGCACCGGGTGCTGAAGCCGGAACAGGGTGTGGCCGAATCCATTCACGGCTCGGTGATTACCGCACTCAATGAAGAGGCGGTCGTAAATGCGGCGCTGGGAAACAAAGGCGGTCTGAACCTGGTGGTGAGCTATGAAGCCTTCGCCATGAAAATGATCGGTGCGCTGCGCCAGGAAATCATTTTTGCGCGCCATCAAAAAGCGCTGGGGCGCCCGCCGGGCTGGCTGTCGGTGCCGGTGATTGCCACCTCGCACTTATGGGAGAACGGCAAGAATGAACAATCCCATCAGGATTCCGCCTTTGGCGAGGTGCTGCTGGGGGAAATGAGCGATATGGCGAGAGTTGTGTATCCCGCCGATGCCAATAGTGCTGTCGCCTGCCTTGATACCTGTTACCAGACCCAGGGGCAAATCTGGGGGATGACGATTCCCAAAAATGACGTTGTTACAGCATTCACACCCAAGCAGGCAGCCCAGTTGGTAGAGCAGGGCGCATTGACGTTGGATAAGGCTGACGGCGCACAGGTACAACTGGTTGCGGTAGGCGCCTATCAATTAGGTGTTTGTCAGGAAGTAAAACGTGCTTTGGCTAAACGAGATATTCAATGCCGTATAACGTACCTGTTAGAGCCGGGTCGCTTCCGGCAGCCGCGAGACCTCTATGAGCAGACTTATGTCAGCGATGTGGCTACCCGCATAAGCTTGTTTCCCGATGACATTCGTTTGCGATTTTTTGTATCGCACCTGCGGCCGGAAATATTGCTTGGTGTCTGCCGCCCTTTGGATCTTGGCGTTGATCGATGTATCGCTTTTGGTTACCGCAATCAGGGCGGCACCTTGGATACGCCAGGTTTATTACGGGCGAATCAGTCTGACGCGCGGTCCATTGCCACAGTGGTTATGCAGCAAATAAACAGAGGAGAGGCATGAAATGACTGAAGTGAATGAACCTCGGCGCCGGTTTCTGATAGGTGCTACCTCATTTGTTGCAGGTGCCGGTGTGGTCGGAGCCGCCATACCCTTTGTTCAATCCTGGAATCCCAGTGCCAAGGCCAAAGCGGTGGGTGCACCGGTCAAGGTCAACATCGGAAAACTGGAACCGGGCGCCATGGTCACTGTGGAGTGGCAAGGAAAACCTGTCTGGGTGTTGAGGCGGACGGCAAGCAATATCGAAAACCTCCGTCAATCGCCGCATCGTGCACTATTGCGCGATCCCGATTCGGAGATTAATCAACAGTCCGATTACGCAAAAAACGAGTTTCGGAGTATCAAGGAAAAGATTTTTGTTGCCGTGGGGATCTGCACCCACTTGGGTTGTGTGCCGAACTATGAGCCCAAGGGAATGGAAGGTGTTGATCACGCATTATTTTTCTGTCCCTGTCATGGCTCGAAGTTCGACCTCGCCGGCCGGGTCTTTAAAAGCGTGCCGGCACCCACCAACCTGATTATTCCACCGCATCAGTATCTCGATAACGACGTGCTGGAGATTGGTACCGATGCCACAACCCGTTAGCGCGTGTTAGTCGAGGGCGCGCGGATAACCATTCAACCAAAAGGAAACAGCCATGAACGATAAGTTTGATCAATCCTTGCCGGACATACCCGTTTCTCCGCGTCAGATTGCGTTAGGTCTTGTCATCGTGCTTGCGGTGTATCTGGGCTACAGCAGTTTTTACACTGTCTCGGCGGAATCCGTTGGCGTCGTACAGCGTTTCGGCCATTACCATAACGTGGTGGAGCCGGGATTGCATTTCAAAATTCCTTTTGGCGTGGACAGGGTGGTGCAAGTCCCGGTGAAACGCCAGCTCAAAGAAGAATTTGGCTTCGGTACACCCGGCGCGACGTTTACGCGACAGATGTCCGATCCCAGGGAATGGGAGCTGGAAACCACCATCGTTACCGGAGACTTGAATGCGGCGCTGGTGGAGTGGGTGATTCAGTTTCGCATTGAGAACGCCTTCGACTTCCTATTCAAAGTGCGCGATCCGGGGGATGCCCTGCGGGACATTTCCGAATCGGTGATGCGCGAAGTTGTCGGTGATCGTACGGTAGATGAAGTGTTGACCATCGGTCGTCAGGACATTGAGGCCAATGCCCAGACCAAGATGCAGGAGGTGGTTAACCTCTATGAAATGGGCTTGCGCATAGATCAGGTGCAGCTCAAGAACGTCAATCCGCCGAAACCGGTAAAGGCTTCCTTTGATGAAGTCAACGAAGCGCAGCAGGAACGTGAGCGCATGATTAATGTAGCCCGCGGCGAGTACAACAAGGCCGTACCCCAAGCCAGGGGTACGGCGGAACGCTCCATCCAGGCAGGGGAAGGGTATGCGATCCAGCGTGTCAATCAGGCGGAAGGGGACGCGGCCAAATTTAACGCGCTGCTGGCTGAATATATCAAGGCACCGGGGGTTACCAAGCGGCGACTCTACCTGGAAACCCTGCAGGAGGTATTGCCAGTCGTGAAAAACAAAATTGTGCTCGACGATAAAGCAGCGTCCGTTTTGCCGTTGCTGCAACTCAACGCCATGCAAGGAGAACCCCGATGAACAGATTCATCTACATCGCGCTGGCGGTATTATTTCCGCTACTGATCGTTGCCTATGAAGCGTTCTATACCGTGAACGAAACCGAGCAGGTGATCATGACGCAGTTCGGTAAACCCGTGGGCGGAATTGTTAATGAAGCCGGCCTGAAATTAAAGATTCCCTTTATCCAGAAAGTCAATCGTATCGAAAAACGGATATTGCTTTGGGATGGTTCCGCCAACGATATGCCGACCAAGGACAAGCTTTATATCACGGTTGATACCTTCGGCCGCTGGCGCATCAAAGATCCGCTGCAGTACTTCCTGCGGTTACGGGACGAGCGCAGTGCCCAGTCCCGGCTGGAGGATATTCTCGGCAGTGAAACCCGCAATGCCGTCGCCAAACACGAATTGATTGAAATTGTCCGAACCACCAAAGACAGAACGCCTGCTGTTGATCCCCTGCTGGCAGAAGCGGACGTTGGAAAATTGCTACCGATTAAGCGCGGCAGGCGGCAAATTGAAGAGGATATTTTTTCCGCCGCATCCGTAAAACTGGCGGAATTCGGTATTGAGTTGCTCGATATCCGGTTTAAGCGGATTAACTATAACGAAAGCGTCCGGCAGAAAATCTACGCCAGAATGATCAGTGAACGCCAGCAGATCGCTGAGCGGTTTCGTTCCGAAGGTGCCGGTGAGGCCGCCAAAATTATCGGCAACAAGGAAAAAGACCTGCAGCGTATTGAGTCCGAAGCTTACCGAAAAATTCAATCTATTCAGGGTGTGGCCGATGCCAAGGCGACAGAAATCTATGCGGCGGCCTACAACCAAACCAAGTCGGCACGTGAACTGTATGACCTTGTGAAGACATTGGAAACCTACAAGCAGGTGATTGATCCTTCCACCACGCTGGTATTAACCACCGAAAGCGAGTTGTACCAGTTGTTGAATGGTGTGGGCCAGTAACCCGGAGGCGGTTTTGATGAACAAACTGGAATTCACGATTCACTGCCCTGTTTGTCATATGACAAAAATCAACCGATCACTGTTGGTGAACTATCAGGGTGTCGACCATTATTTCTGTTCGTCTCAGTGCCTGGAGCGATTTAAGTCCCATCCACATCTGTTTGTGGGTGACCCAAAACATGGCAAGTCACCCAAGCAGAAAGACCAAGTGGTGTTAAAGAAGCGTCGCATTCGTTTTTGTGACGCTATCAGCGATCGCCTTAAAGCAGAACTGGACGCCTCACTGCAGATGCTGATGGGTGTTGAAGCAATGGTGTTTGAAGATGAAGACTTGTACGTGACTTACGACCTCATTCAGGTCTCTCTGGAGGATATTGAAAAAGCCATCGAGAAAGTAGCAGTTGGGTTTCGCGAAGGTGTGGTAGAGCAGGTTAAACGGGGACTGATTCATTACAGCGAGGAGTGTGAACTCGACAACCTTGCACACTTGACAAAGGACGGTGGTTGTCACTGAGGAAAATGCAATGAATAAAAAGCAGCAATTGAATCTGGTCTACCTGTTTGTGGCGCTGTGGGGGGTTGTGCTGTTTCAAACCTTCTGGGGGCATACCGCTAGTCAGGCGCAACTCAGTTATAGCGAGTTTGAGCGCTACCTGCAGCAGGGCTGGTTAAAAGACCTGGTGGTTGATCAGCAAACCATTCGCGGCAGCTTCAAGGAGCCGATCGAGGGAAAAGATCACTTTGTTACGCCTCGCGTCGATATCGATCTGGCGGAAAAACTTGCCCCCTATAACGTGGACTATAAAGGCGTTGTCTCCGGTGGCCCGCTCGCCACCTTAATTGGGTGGATCGCTCCGGCGTTGGTATTTTTTCTGGTGTGGTTTTTGATGTTCCGCAAGTTTGCCGACAAGCAGGGCATGGGTGGCATGATGAATATCGGCAAGAGCAAAGCCAAGGTGTTAGTGGAGAAAGATACCGGTGTTACGTTTGATGACGTGGCCGGGGTGGATGAGGCAAAGGAAGAATTGGTGGAGGTGGTGCAGTTCTTAAAAGAACCGGGGAGATATAGCCGGTTGGGTGCCCATATTCCCAAGGGGGTATTACTGGTCGGTCCGCCGGGTACCGGTAAAACGCTGATCGCCCGCGCCGTGGCGGGGGAGGCCGGAGTGGCGTTCTTTTCCATTAGCGGCTCGGAATTTATCGAAATGTTTGTCGGTGTCGGCGCGGCCCGTGTCCGCGATCTGTTTGAACAGGCCAAGCAACATGCCCCCGCTATTATTTTTATCGACGAGTTGGATGCCCTGGGACGTGTGCGTGGTGTAGGCCCCATGTCCGGGGGCCACGATGAGCGTGAACAAACCCTGAATCAGTTACTCAGCGAACTGGATGGTTTTAATCCCTCTGAAGGTGTGATCATTCTTGCGGCCACTAACCGGCCCGAAATCCTCGACCCGGCCTTACTACGCGCTGGCCGCTTTGACCGTCAGGTATTGGTCGACCGCCCGGATAAAGTCGGCCGTGAACAGATACTTCGCGTTCATATGGTAAAGATACAAACGGATGAGGCTGTCAGCATAGAAGCAGTTGCGTCGCTAACCACTGGATTCAGTGGCGCGGATCTGGCGAACCTGGTTAACGAATCGGCTTTGCTTGCTACGAGGCGCGGTGCCGACAGTGTCTCCATGGAGGATTTTGTCAATGCCATTGAGCGCATCATTGCCGGTCTGGAAAAGAAAAATAAACTGATTAACCCTCAGGAAAAAGCCATCGTCGCGCACCACGAAATGGGTCATGCCTTAGTGGGTATGGCGCTCAGCCCGGAGCAACCGATTCAAAAAGTCTCCATCATCCCCCGTGGAGTGGGGGCGCTTGGCTACACCATTCAACGCCCCTCGGAGGATCGCTATTTAATGAGCAAAAAAGATTTGCAGAATCGCATTGCCGTGCTGTTGGCGGGGAGGGCAGCAGAACAATTGATATTTAGCGAAGTGACCACCGGCGCCGCCGATGATCTGGTGAAAGCCACTGATATTGCCCGTGCCATGGTGACCCAGTATGGCATGTCGGACGAGATTGGTATGTTGTCCATCGAATCACAGAAGTCACAGTTTCTTGATCAATCTATCGATGATTCCGGTCTGCGCTTCGGCCCTGACATGGCACAACGGGTATCGGCTGCCGTCAATCAACTGTTGAACGAGGCGTTCCAATTGGCAACGGATATCTTGTCGCTTAACCAGTCAGTATTGGAGGAAACCGCTCAGCAGTTACTGGCGGAGGAAACCCTGGATGACCACGTCTTAGCGACCATTAAACAGAAAATCAGCGTATCCGATGCAATCGAACAGGCGGCTTTTTCCCGTTATCTTTCTGGGGAGCACCGTTAATGCAGAGAAGAGTGAGTTGGGTTGTTCTGGTTTATCTGTTTATTGGCCTATTAGCTGCGTTCTGGCTGGGCGGTCAATGGCAGCGCTGGTTGAACCACCGGGAGCTCGAGTACCGGCCGGTGGTGGCCCGATGACAACAAGCTCACGGATTGTGATTGTGGGTGGAGGCGCAGGCGGCCTGGAATTGGCGACGCGCCTTGGGCGTGCAGCTCAAAAACTACCGGGTGTATCCATTCTATTGATCGACAAGTATCCGTTTCATATCTGGAAGCCTTTGTTTCATGAAGTGGCTTCGGGGTCTCTCGATGTTGATATGGATGGGGTGGACTATCGTGCTCATGCAGCCAATAACGGATTTGAATTTCAGTTGGGGACACTGCGAGGGTTGGACAGACCCAGCAGGGAAGTGGCGCTCGAAGCAATCTGTGATCAATCGGGCGAAGTGCTGGTGCCCCCCAGATGCGTGAACTACGACATCCTGGTATTGGCAGTGGGTTCTGTCACTAACGATTTTTCGGTGCCCGGTGTTAGAGAGCATTGTTTCACACTTGACGACACTGACCAGGCCAGCCGCCTCCATCAGCGCTTATTCAATGCCTTTCTGAAAATCAAAGCGTCGGGTGCTCAGGGGCCATTGCGAGTCGCCATTGTTGGAGGTGGTGCCACCGGCGTTGAACTGGCTGCGGAATTGTATAAAACCACTGATGCATTGAAGGTGTACGGATTTAGGTCCGTAAACCGGAACACTTTGGAGGTCAATGTCATCGAGGCATCGGATCGTCTCCTCGGTGTATTGCCGGAGCATATTTCGCAAAAAGCGACCAAGGTATTGTCGAAATTGGGTGCACGGATATTCACCCGTGTCACCGTCAAAGCCGTTGATCATGAGGGGATCCTAGTCGACGATGACACGCGGATACCAGCTGATGTTGTTATCTGGTGTGCGGGAGTGAAATGCCAGAAAGTCTTGGAAAATATCGATGGGCTGACAACTAATAAACTCCACCAGGTAGTGGTAGACCAGAATCTACGCTCAATTGATGACAGCGCCATCTATGCATTGGGTGATTGTGCTGCCTGCACGCTAAGCGATGGAGCTTTAGTGCCGCCACGTGCCCAGACCGCTCACCAAATGGCGAATGCTGTTTGTCGAAATATAGTCAGGCAACTGAAAAATCGTCCGCTTGTTACGTTTGCCTACCAAGACCACGGTTCATTAGTTTCTTTTGCGGACTACAATGCCGTTGGTGTTCTCGCAGGGTTATTTAAAAACGACATATTTGTGGAGGGGGGTATTGCCAAATATCTTTATATATCGCTGTATCGCCTGCACCAAATTGCTTTACACGGTTACGTTAAGACAGCGCTACTGGTACTGGTTGGGCGCATCAATCGACGCTTGCGGCCTGTGTTGAAACTGCACTAGGAAATTTATGTGAACCATGAATTATCAGATTAATGAATGAATACCAAACGCAACTTTCCCATCTGATGTTGTTTGCGCAAAGTATCGGCATCGGCTTTTTGATCGGGCTTGAACGTGAGCGCCACAATAACGCCATTGCCGGTGTGCGCACGTTTACCCTGATTGCGCTTTCCGGCAGTCTGGCCGGCTATATTGCTACACCTGATCAGAATGTGGGGCTGGCCATTGTGCTTGGTCTGTTGGTCGGTCTTTCATTGGTCGTTGCCCAGGCAAAGTCCACATCCGAAGAGTCGGATACGACCACGGTGATGGCCGGGTTGATTGCTTTTGCACTGGGCTACAGTTTGTGGCTAGGACATCCGTTGTTGCCGGCTGCTTTAGCCATCGCTATCACCGCTATTTTGTATTTCCGCGAGCAATTGCGGCAGGTGCCGCAGCAGTTGACGGATAAGGATATCCGGTCGTTCTTCCAGTTTGCGGCGGTCGCGTTTATTTTGTTGCCCATCCTGCCTGATACCACCTATGGTCCCTATGCGGTGTTCAACCCCTATCAAACCGGTTGGCTGGTGGTGTTGATCAGCGGTATCAGTCTCGCCGGTTACGTGGCGCTACGCTGTCTGGACGGCAAGGCAGGGCTGCTGATTATCGGTTTGTTTGGCGGCCTGGTTTCCACCACCGCGACTACGCTTGTCTATGCGCGACACAGTAAGAGCCTGCGGGGGTTCTCCACTGTTGCCAGCACCATCATCCTGCTCTCGCACATTGTCCTGTTCATTCGAGTGGGCATCCTGGTCTCAGTGGTAGAGCCGTCCATGTTGCGACCCATGTTGCCCTGGTTATTAGGCGGCGGTTTGGTAGGTGGTCTTTATGTGTTCTGGGCTTATCGTCGTGCTGTCAGTGCACAAAAAGCTCTTCCGGATCTGGAGGTTAGGAACCCGGCGGAACTGAAAACGGCACTGGGCTTTGCGATAGCATTCGTTGTGGTATTGCTACTGGTATCGTGGATGAACGATAACTTCGCCGATACCGGTGTTTATGTCGTTGCCTTTATCTCAGGTCTGACGGACCTGGATGCCATTACCATTTCCAATCTTAAATTGGTATCGAGCCAGACACTCAGTTCACCGGTGGCGGTAATCGCCATCGTTATCGCCTTCGTAGCCAACCTGATTTTTAAGTACGCGATTGTCCTGACGGCGGGGGCTAAGACTTTGCGTCTTCCGGTGGCCATGGGCTTTTTAACCTTGTTGATCGGCATCGCGTTGGGTATCGCTGCGGATCGTTTTTTGTAACCCCTATAACCATGACGATGGAGAAGATTATGACGACGTTGATAACTGCTCGATGGGAACTCAGGCCATTATTCCCGCGCTCTCTGCTGGTTTTGTTATTCACGCTGCCGTGGTTAAGCGGTTGCGGCGTTAACAACATCCCCACCTACGATGAGCAGGCGAAAGCTGCCTGGGCCCAGGTGGAGAATCAGTACCAGCGGCGTGCGGACCTGGTTCCCAATCTGGTCGCCACTGTCAAAGGCTATGCCGCCCATGAACAGGAAACGCTGACGGCGGTGACTGAGGCCCGCGCCAAAGTCGGTTCCATTCAGGCGGGCAAAGGTCTACTTGATAATCCACAGAAGCTACAACAGTTTCAGGCAGCGCAGAGCGAACTGGGAAGTGCGCTGCAGCGTCTTATGGTTGTGGTTGAGCGTTATCCGGATTTGAAAGCCAATCAAAATTTTCTGGCGCTGCAATCCCAGTTGGAGGGCACTGAGAACCGGATCAGTGTGGCCCGTCGCGACTTTATCCAGGCGGTCAATCAATACAACCGGGAGATAAGAACCTTTCCCGGCCGGATCTGGCACTCGATTCTGTACAGTGATATGCCGCTACGGGAGACCTACGAGGCAACGAGCCAGAATACAGAACAGGCCCCCACGGTGGATTTCAATGACTAGCGTATGGCGAATCAGTACCTGGCTACTGCTGCTCTGGGCCAGTCTGCCGCTCTTCGCGGCGGTCTCCTTCCCCCCACTGAGCGGTCGGGTGGTCGATCAGGCCGGGTTGCTGGATGCCGGCACGGCACAACAGCTAGAGCAGCAGTTGCAGGCCCATGAGGCCGCTACCGGCAATCAACTGGTGGTGGTCACCTTGAAGGATCTGCAAGGGCTGGCAATCGAGGACTACGGCTACCAGCTGGGACGGGCGTGGGGTATCGGCCAGAAAGGTAAGGACAATGGCGTCTTGCTGATCGTGGTGCCAGGTCTTCGCAAGATACGTATCGAAGTGGGCTATGGCCTGGAAGGCGAGCTGACCGATGCACTGTCTGCCAACATTATCCAGGCGGTGATCCTGCCGCAGTTTCGTGATGGCAACTTCGCCCAGGGTATTACCGAAGGTGTGGATGCCATCATTCAGGCCATGGGTGGACAATACCGTTTCAGATCGCCCCAGAATCAATCCAATGAATTGCCACCCTGGTGGGTGATTTTCTTTCTTCCCCTGATCTTTTTGCGGCGCTTTGGTATGGGCGGATTTTATGGACACCATGGCGGCCATTACGGCGGGTCGCGCCGGGGCGGTGGATTTGGCGGCGGTGGCGGGGGTTTTGGTGGCGGCGGCGCCTCGGGAGGTTGGTGATGCAATATTCAAAACGGTTACAGCAACAGATCAGTCAGGCCATCAGCGACATCGAACAACTCACCGATGCGGAAGTGGTGTGCGTGCTTGCGCCACGCAGTGATGATTATTATTACATTCCAGCCCTTTGGGCAGCGTTGCTCGCGTTGGTGTCACCTCTGCTACTCGTATTGACACCTTGGTGGGGACACAGTAGCACAGTGTCACTGTTGCAGTTGCTGGTCTTCGTCGTGTCCTGGCTGCTATTTCGCTGGCAGCCATTTTTTCAGCACATTATTCCCCAACCGGTTCGCTACTGGCGCGCCGCCAATATGGCGAGGCGGCAGTTTCTGGAGAACGGTCTGCATCATACGCGGGAAGGGGCGGGCCTACTGATTTTTGTATCGGCGCAGGAGCGCTATGTGGAAATCCTTACCGACCGGGGTATCGCCCAAAAAATAGCGGATGAGCAATGGCAGGACATTGTTTCTGCCTTTGTCCAACAGGTAAAGCGCAAGCAAATTGCCGGGGGATTTATTCAGTGCATTCAATCCTGTGGTCGCTTACTGGCAGAGCATTACCCGGCAACGCAAGACAAAAATGAGTTGCCCAACAAGCTGGTGGTATTGCCCGATTGAATCAGTACCACTAACTGAAATTCATACGCAAATAGGGAGAAGAGCCATGAAACGATTTGCAATCAATGGCGCCGGCAGAATCGGCCGGTTAGTTATTCGCGAATACCTGCGGCGCATGCCTGAAAACCTGCAACTGGTTGCGCTTAATGACTTGACCGACTGCGAGACGCTGGCCTATTTGCTGAAATATGACTCGGTCCACGGTCGCCTCGCAGCTCCTGTTGAAACCAGCGGTGATCAGTTGAGCGTGTCCGGTGTGTCCATTCCGATTTATCATCAGCCTGATCCCGGGCAGTTGCCCTGGTCGGATTTGGCGGTGGACTGGGTGCTCGAAGCCACGGGCGTATTCAGAAAGCGCGACGATGCGGCGAAGCACTTGGCGGCGGGGGCGGGAAGGGTGTTAATCAGCGCCCCGTCTGAATCGGCTGATCTAACCATTATCTATGGCGTTAACCAGGGTGCATTTAACCCGGAGCAACACCAGATCATTTCCAGTGGCTCCTGCACCACCAACTCCCTGGTGCCGCCGCTGGCGGTGCTGCTGGAAGCCTGGGGTATTGAGACGGCGTCGGCCACCACCATTCATGCCTACACCTCCTCTCAGGGGCTGGTGGATGTCGCCTCCCGAAAGCGCATTCGCGGTCGCGCGGCGGCCCTCAACCTGGTGCCCACTTCCACCGGTGCGGACAAGGTGGTCGCGGCTGTGCTGCCCGATCTTTCCGGGAAGTTTTCCGCCCTGGCGGTCAGGGCGCCAATAGCAGATGGCGGTTTGACCGATATTACGGTGCGATTGCAACAACCAGTGACGGTTGATGAAGTCAATCAGCGTTTGTTGGATGCCTGTAAAAATGCCCTTAGTGGGGTCATGGATTTTACCCTGCAGGAGTGGGTGAGCAGCGATATTGTCGGCAACGCCCATTCCGCCATTGTTCACGGGCTATCCACACGGGTCATCGGTGACCGAACCGTCAAGCTGCAAGTGTGGTACGACAACGAGTATGCCTATGCCTGTCGTCTACTGGATTTATTGGAAACACTATAAGGATGGAAAACATGGACAAAGCCGTTTTATCCGAAAACAGTGAATCCGTGATACCTGAAGCAAATAAAGGAAAAGTGAGCACTATCCACCGCAAGCTTTTCTTGCAGGCATTGAACTCTCTACAGTTCGGTTCTCTGTCGCTTACCTGGCCCAATGGTCAGACAACACACCATGGAGGAAAAAGTGCCTGCTTCAATGCAGAAATGACGATGTATCACCGGGATGTGATTGATCGTTTGATCACCCACGGTGATGTGGGCTTGGGAGAGGACTATATGGCGGGCAAGTGGTCCACGCCCGATCTGCTGGCGCTCATGCGTTTAGCCACCGCCAATCTGGCCGTTTTCGACCGGTATTTGCAGACTAATCTGTGGCTTAAATTATTATATTGGTGTAAACACCACCTGTTCTCGAATACGCTCAAACGCAGCCGTCAAAACGTACATGAGCATTACGATCTGGGTAATGACTTCTACCGGCTCTGGCTGGATGACAGCATGACCTACTCCTGCGGCCTGTTTAACGGCGATGCATCTATCTCACTCCATGAAGCGCAACAGGCGAAATACGAACGAATATTTCAGCGACTGGCGCCGGCCTCGGGGAGCCGTATTCTGGAAATCGGTTGTGGCTGGGGCGGTTTTATGGAAGTCGCGGCTGCTCGTGATTGCCATGTCACGGGTGTGACACTGTCCAATGAGCAGGCGCAATATGCTGCTGAACGACTGCAATCCGCCGGACTGGACCCGAATACCGAGGTTCGATTGCAGGATTACCGCGAACTGACGGGATCGTTCGATTACGTGGTATCGATCGGCATGTTTGAACATGTGGGCGAGTCGTATTGGGCCACGTATATGAGGGATGTACGCGAATATCTAAAGTCTGGTGGCAAGGCCATGATACAGACGATTACCATCGCAGAAGAGCGGTTTGACCGGTATCGGGCCGGCAGTGACTTTCTCAGAGAGCATATTTTCCCCGGCGGTATGCTGCCCTCCAGAGAACGCTTTGAAGCGATTGCCCTGGACAGTGGCCTGGTGGTGAATGATGTTTTTGAATTCGGTCAGGATTATGCCATTACATTGGAAAAATGGCTGGCAAACGTGGATGAGCAAATTCCGGCGATACAAGCGTTAGGTTATAGCCAAACATTCATACGCAAATGGCGGTTCTACCTGGCCAGTTGTGCCGGCATGTTTCGCGCCGGGGGGATCAATGTGATGCAAGTGGAATTGGGCCGAAAGTAGAAACACGGTTTTTTTGTAGTGAATGTGAAGCCGCGCTGGTTCGATGATGTATATAAGAAATACGCGACCGGCTCATCGAACATCAGGACCACGTCACCGAGCACGGCGTGGATATGCCGGAAGTCACACAATGGCAATGGGGTATAACAGCAGACCGGGGAGGTCTTTATGGAATGGTTAACGGAAAACGGGTTCTGGGTGTTCATCGGCATCCTGTTCATAGCGATGCATCTGTTCGGCCACGGAGGGCATGGTGGTCACGGCGGGGGCGGGCATGGCGCGCCGAAAAAACCAAACACCGGCTCGGACAGGCCCTCGGGCCATCGACATTGACGGAGGACGGAACATGCTTAACACAAGACTGGTTGCCTGGGCACTGGGGCTCTTTACGGCGGTTACCTTCATCGTCTGCGTCATCTACGGACTGATGACGCCCCGAAGCCTGCACATGCACACCTTTCTCGAACAGGTGCTGCCGGCTTTCAAGTGGCTCACCTGGTGGGGTTTCCTGCTCGGCTTGATCGAAAGTTTTCTTTACGGCGTCTATGCGGGGCTGGTGTTCTGCCCCATCTACAACGGGCTCCACCGCCGCTTCAACCTCGGACAAGGAGAACACGAGTGAAAACCACCGTAATAGAAATCGGCGGACTGTTGTCAGTACTGAGCGCTCGGGGCGTAGAGAAACAGCTCCTGAAATTACCCGGCGTCACGAAAGCAGAGGTCAACTACGTAGCCGGCAGCGCGACCGTAGCCTACGACGAGACGGTTGTCGACCTTAAGGCAATCAAAACCAGGGTGCACGAATGCGGTTATCACTGCGCCGGGGAACGGCTGCCAAAGCATGTCTGCGAGCCTGGGGACCCGCCGGGGGAAGCCGCAGTCGCCGCCAAGCCCGCCCACGATGCGCACTCCGCCCACAGCGATGCGGTGCATCCTGCTGAACACGGCGGGCGTGCGGGCGCCGGGGATGAGATGGCCCACGAGATGGGCCACGACGGCGGCATGGACATGCAGGCAATGGTGCGCGACATACGCAACCGTTTCTGGGTCTGTCTGATCTTCAGCATACCGATTTTCATCTATTCGCCCATGGGCGGGCTGTTCGAACCGCCGGCGCCGCCGTTTGGGCTGCGGCTTGATCTGTGGCTATTATTTCTCGCAAGCATCGCGGTGCTCTGGCCAAGCTGGCCGTTCTTTGTTGCCGCCTGGCGCGCGCTGAAAAACGGCGTGCTCAATATGGCGGTGCTGGTCGTGCTCTCGGTGGGCACCGGCTACCTATTCAGCGTCGGTTCCACGCTCTTTTTCCCGGGCGTGCAATTTTTCGAGGCGGTGGCGGTGCTGCTGGTATTCATCCTGCTCGGCCACTGGCTGGAGATGCGCGCCCGCGCCGGGGCCTCGGACGCCATCCGTTCGCTGATGGATCTCGCGCCGCCCATGGCCACGGTGCTGCGCGATGGTCAGGAACGGGAGATTCCCACCGCCGAGGTGTTGAAGGACGACATCGTCGTGATCCGCCCCGGCAACAAGATCCCGGTGGACGGCGAGGTGCTGGAGGGCGAGTCCCAGGTGGATGAGTCCATGCTCACTGGCGAGTCCATGCCGGTGGAAAAGAAGCCTGGCGATACGGTGATCGGCGCCACCATCAACAAGAGCGGCAGCCTCAGATACCGCGCCACCAAGGTGGGCGCCGACACGGCGCTGGCGCAGATTGTCAAGTTGGTGCAGGCGGCGCAGAACTCCAAGGCCCCGGCACAGCTGCTAGCGGACAAGGCCTCCCAGTGGCTGGTGGTGGTCGCCATCGTGATCGGCCTGCTCACCTTTGCCGTCTGGTTCTGGTGGATCGGCCAGACCCTGCTGTTTGCCGTGACCCTGACCATCACCGTGTTCGTCATCGCGTGTCCGGATGCCCTTGGTCTTGCCACACCGATGGCAGTGATGGTGGGCACCGGCCTCGGTGCCAAGAACGGCATCCTGTTCAAGAACGCCTCTGCACTGGAAGATGCCACCAAGCTGGATATCGTGGTGTTCGACAAGACCGGCACCCTGACCTTGGGCGAACCGCGGGTGGTCGAGATCGTTGTGGCGGCGGACAACACGGAGGACGCAGTGCTCGCACTGGCCGCCACGGTGGAACAGGGTTCCGACCATCCCTTGGCCCAGGCGATACAAAGTAAGGCCGAGGGTCTGACGCTGGAGCCGCTGACCGGCTTCACCAACATCGAGGGCAAGGGCGCCCGGGCCGACGTTGGCGGCAAGACTGTGCTGCTCGGTAACCGCCGCCTGCTGGAGGAAGAGAAGGTCGATATGGCGGACCTGAAGGACGAGGCCGCGCGCCTGCAGAGCGCGGGGCAGACCGTGGTGCACGTCGCCCAGGATGGAAAACTGGTCAGCCTCATCGCCATCGCCGATGCGCCCCGCCCCACCGCCGCGGCAATGGTCAGGGAGATGCGGGCAAGAGGCGTGGAGGTGGCGATGCTCACCGGCGACAACCAGGCCACCGCCGAGCGTATTGCACGTGAGCTGGGCATCGGTACCGTGATCGCTGATGTGCTGCCGGGGCAGAAGGCGGACAAGATTAGGGAACTCCAGGCTCAGGGCAAAAAGGTCGGCATGGTGGGCGACGGCGTCAACGACGCCCCGGCCCTGACCCAGGCGGACGTCGGCTTCGCCATCGGTGCCGGCACTGACGTGGCCATGGAGAGCGCCGACGTGGTACTGATGAAGAGCGACCCCTACGACGTGCTCGGAGCCATCGAGCTGTCGCGCGCCACCCTGCGCAAGATGCACCAGAACCTGTTCTGGGCAGTGGCCTATAACGTCATCGCCTTTCCCGCAGCCGCGGGCGTGTTCTATCCGCTGGTGATCAGCCCCGAGGTGGCGGCGCTGGCCATGTCTGGTAGTTCCGCGCTGGTGGCGGTCAATGCCCTGTTACTCAAGCGTACGCGGCTGGCGGGCATTCGCGTGTTCCGAACCGGAGCCGCTACGGCAGGTGTTGCGAGGTATCCGAGGTGAACTCTAGGGCCTTAGGAATGTGCACGACTACTTAAGAATTGGCGGCGAGGAAATGATACAAACCATTACCATCGCTGAAGATCGGTTTGACCGGTATCGGGCCGATAGCGACTTTTTGAGGGAGCATATTTTCTCCAGCGGCATCAATGTGATGCAAGTGGAGTTAGGCCGAATGTAGCGGTCGCAGTGATTTTGAAATTCGGTTGGTTCAATTGCCTGTATTAAGAAGAAATCTATGAAGAGAAGATATTTCAATTATTCAGCCATTGCTGACATTCTGGCGCTGACCGAAAGTTTGGGCTTGTTGTTAAAAACCCGGCTGTGGCTGCAAATCCTGATAGGCATGATCGCCGGTATCGGATTGGGCCTGCTCATTTCGCCGCGCGGTATGGCTGTTGTCAGCAACCATACTGCCGAACTGGTCGCCGGTTGGGTTGCAGTGCCGGGTTATGTGTTTTTGGCCCTCATCCAAATGATTATGGTGGCCCTGATATTTTCATCGATTGTGTTGGGCATTGCCTCCTGTGGCACAGGCGATCAGCTCCGGCGCCTGGGCATCAGGATTGTGCCGTACTTTTTGCTCACGACAAGCATTGCGGGGGCTGGGGATCGTATTGACGGAGTTGTTTAAACCGGGGACTTATATCTCTCAAGTGATGGTCGGTGATTTTTCCGTGGAGGGGATACCCCAGGCTGTTGATGGGGTATCGGTGGAACTGCAGGAAAACCCCGTTGATCGTCATCTGAGTGCACCGAGAAGTCTGGTTAATCTTATTCCCGCCAATCCATTGCGCTCGGCTTTGGAGGGCAGCATGTTGCAAATCGTTGTGTTCTCCATTTTCTTTGGTATCGCATTGCTCTCCATTCAATCAACCCGTGCCAGGCCGTTTTGGGATATCGCTATATCCCTGCAGGAAGTGGCCATGAAAATTGTCAGTTGGGCCATGATGATTGCGCCACTGGCGGTATTTGGCTTACTCACGGAAATCACCGCAAAACTGGGGTTTGATGCCATCGTGGGGATGGGCGGTTACGTCGGTACGGTAATGTTGGGCTTGCTGTGCTTATTGTTGTTCTACCTTGTGCTGGTGTATGCCATTGCCCGAATTCCCCCGTTGTCGTTTCTACGCCACATCCGCGAACTGCAGTTACTGGCGTTTTCGACCTCCAGTTCCGCGGCGGTCATTCCCCTATCCATTGAGACGGCGACAAAGCGCCTCGGGGTTACGGAATCCACGGCAAATTTTGTCATTCCCATCGGGGCCTCCATCAATATGGATGGCACCGCGATCTATCAGGTGATTGCCGCCGTGTTTTTGGCACAGGTATACGGCATCGATTTATCCGTCCCCGCGCTATTACTGTTAAGTGCCACTACCATCGGTGCGTCGATCGGTGCGCCCAGCACGCCGGGCGTGGGCATCGTGGTATTGGCCACCATTCTGGGAGGGATTGGCGTGCCGGTGTCCGGTATCGCCCTGTTAATCGGTGTTGATCGAATATTGGATATGTCGCGCACGCTGGTTAACGTCACCGGCGATATTACCGCTTGTCTGGTGCTGGACAGGCTATTGTCGAACAAATATGAAATTAACCATAACAGCACGTGAGCTGGAGGATTAAAGATGGAACAAACGATACAACATTCAGGCGCGTGGGCGCTCGCGATCATTATGATCGTGGTGATTTCCTGGTTTTTTTATCGCTATGTGGCACCCAAGTCCTGGCATGAATGGGCCAGTGCGGGCGTGGTGCAGGCATTTATCATCGCCTTATACGCCGAGATGTATGGTTTCCCGTTGACTATTTATTTGCTGTCCCGCTTTTTGGGTCTTGATCGGTACGATCTGAATGCCAGCCTATGGTCCACCTTATTGGGCATGGGCGAGACGGGCATGATGATTTCGATGATTCTGGGTTATGCGTTGGTGCTACTCGGGATTGGCATTTTTTTCCAGGGCTGGCGACAGGTGCATCGCGCACGTCAACAAAACACGCTGGTGACCGATGGGTTGTACCGTTTTGTCCGGCATCCTCAATACACGGGCCTGTTTATCGCGCTGTTTGGCGAGGGTGTGGTGCACTGGCCCACACTGTTTTCTGTGGGGCTTTTCCCGGTGATTGTATTTGCTTATTACATGCTGGCCCGAAAGGAAGAGCGCCAGGTACTGGCGGAATTTGGCGAAACCTATCGCGCCTACCAGCAACGGGTGCCTATGTTTATTCCTCGACGGGAGCAATGGCGAGCGTTTGTCGGCAGTTCCAGTTTGAATTCTGATGATTGAATATTGCGCCGGGTTGAACGTGAGGCCGGACGGACTGGAAAACCAGTGTAACGGCAACGATTGCGCCACATTACCTGTTCATGCTATGGAAACCTTTCAGCTGTTTACCGAGGGCGATGATTTATATGCATCCATGCTTTCGGCGATAGTGGGTGCTAAAGAGAGTATCCGGCTGGAATGCTACATCTTTGCTGATGACGCGGTAGGTAATCGGTTTTGTCAGGCGCTTATTGAACGGGCACAGGCGGGTATCGCAGTAAAGGTGCATATTGACGCGGCGGGCTCGCTGTTCTGGTTTTCGCGCAAGATGCAAAATCACCTGCGTTGTAACGGCGTGAAATTGCGCTGGTTTCACCGCTGGAGCTGGCGCAGGCCCTGGCGCTATAACCGCCGTAATCATCGCAAAATGCTGATTGTGGATGGTCGTGTCGCCTTTCTCGGTGGCTTCAATATACATCAGGAAAATTCCAGGGAGTATTACGGGGATGCGCGCTGGCGTGATACCCATGTGAGTTTTGACGGTTCACTTGTCGACGTGGCCGCGCAATTGTTTGACGCATTTTGGCAAGGTCGTCTGCGTTGGCAGCCCATGCAAAAGGAAGCGGGTAGCAGACTGCTGCACAATCATACGCTGACCTGTCGCCACCGCTTGCGATGTGTGTACGGCGCGGCATTCGACAAGGCGAAGACGTTTATTTATCTGACCACCCCTTATTTTGTCCCCGATAGTCATACCCTCAGCCAATTGCGTCAGGCCGCTGAGCGTGGCGTGGATGTCAGGCTACTGGTTCCCGGTGAGAGTGACGTGCGTATTGCGCGCTGGGCCGCCCGTCATATTTATGCCTCCTTGCTCGATTCCGGTGTGCGAATTTTTGAGTACCTGCCGCGAATGCTGCACGCAAAAACGGTGGTAGTCGACGACAACTGGTCGATGGTGGGAACGGCCAATCTGGATTACCGCAGTTTATTTATTAACTACGAACTCAATCTGGCAACAGCCGATAGGGGATTGGCCGCCGAACTTAAAGTGCAGTTCCTGCAGGATTTATCGCAGTCGGAAAGCATCGAGTCTCAGGATTGGGAACGGCGCGATGGGGTATCGCGATGGTTGGAGCGGATTGCCATGATGGTTAAACGCTGGCTGTGAACAGGTTGGTGCCAATGATTCCAATACAAACAATATCAATATTGATCGCCGCCTTTCTGTTGATGATCGGCAATGGTTGGGCTGACGCCACCCAATATTCGGAAAGCACCGACGTAAAGCGCATCCTGGATACACGCTGCGTGGTGTGCCATGGCTGTTATGACGCCCCCTGTCAATTAAAACTTGGTGCTTATGAGGGGCTCTTGCGCGGAGCGACCCCTCAAACTGTCTATAACCCCTCCAGGTTCTCGGAAGACGTCACCACAAGGCTGTTTATTGATGGCCGTTCCGTCACCGACTGGCGCAAGCTAGGCTTTCACGAGGTGATTACCGCCACCTCAGCTTCGCCCAAAAATACCGACTATCTGGACGACGCGTTATACAGGCTTGTTACACGCAAACCCGAGAATACCTTTCCCTCCGGAGGAAAATTGCCCACGGACTTTCCGTTGGATATCAACCGTGAATTGTCCTGTGCGGCAACAATCGAAGAAGTTGATAATTTTCTTGCCAAACAGCCGATGGCCGCCATGCCCTATGGCATGGCGCCCTTACCGCGCCAGGAACAACTGCAGTTGGAAAACTGGATAAAGCAGGGCTATCCGGATTTTGATCCACCTCTTGATCTGCCATCCAGTGTGATCGCGCAAGTCGACCAGTGGGAGGCATTTTTCAACGAAAAATCACCCCGGCATAAACTGGTTTCCCGCTATTTGTATGAACATTTGTTTCTGGGGCATTTGGCGATTTCCGATAAGGAGCAAACTTATTACTTTCGGTTGATCCGATCATCGACACCGACGGCTATTGCGCCGAATGAAATCGCGGCTCGTCGACCTAACAGTGACCCTGGGGAAAAGCCGTTTTACTACCGGCTCATTCCTGTCAGGGAAACACTCCTGGATAAAACACATAGCGTTTATCCACTCGATCAGCGTCGTATGGCTCGCTGGAACTCCCTGTTTTTCTACAGTGACTGGAAGGTTTCTGAGTCGGCTGGCTACACCACGAAAAATGCGACCAATCCGTTCTTGACGTTCAGTGCTATTCCCGCCGATGCCCGTTATCGATTTATGCTGGATAACGTCCAATTTTTTGTTGAATCCTTTATCAAAGGTCCGGTCTGTCGCGGGCAGGTCGCGTTGAATGTGATTAACGATTATTTCTTTGTGGCCTTCCTGTCGCCGGAGTATGACTTGTCGGTGGTCGATAACGCCTATCTTTTTAACACAATACCCTTTCTGGATCTCCCGCCGACAAGCGCTGGTCCTCTGGACTTTACCGCGTTGTGGCACGAAGGACTTCATGCCCACCGGCGCTATCTGGAATTCCGTGACAACGCCTATCGATCGCACGAGCTCACCCGGCAGGGCCTACCGATCACAGCCATCTGGAAGGGTGAAAATCAATCAACGCCGGTGCTCACCGTGTTCAGACATTTCGACAGTGCTTCTGTGTCGGAGGGTTTGATTGGCGAGGATCCCAATACCGTTTGGGTCATTGATTACCCGACACTGGAGCGCATTTACTACGACCTGGTGGTGAACTTCGATGTGTTCGGCAGTGTGTCACACCAAATATTGACTCGCATGTACATGGATTATCTGCGCATGGAAAGTGAGGGATTGTTTCTCTCCTTCCTGCCCATTGCCGATAGAGAACCCATTCTGAAACGCTGGTATCGGGGGGCGCTGGCACAGGCCAAGGTATTTTACGGCCATTCCAAGTTGTTGATTGATACCCCGGCAGCCATCCGATATGCCGGTCATGATGTCAAAAGCGAACTGGTCGAGATGATCCGTGATCGATCTTCATTCACGCGGGATAAAGCCGTTCCCATCGGTGATCGCGTGCCCAACGCGCTTAAACCTCTGGATCACCTGTCGGCAAAGCAGTCAGCCTGGATACGCAACCTGCCCGAACTGAGTTATTTGGTGATTCATAACGAAGACGGTGAGATTGAGCAGGTGGTGTCGATGATTATCAATAAGGCTCACGCGAATGTGTCATTTATTTTCGGCGAGGAAGATCGTCGTATACCTGATGAAGATATGTTGATGTTGGTGGACGGGGCTATCGGCAGTTATCCGAATTTTATTTTTTGGGTAGAGCGCAGCGAGCTTGATAAATTTACCAGCCAAGCAAACAAAATCACCGACCCGGTGACTATGGATCGATGGGTCGAGCGTTATGGTGTCCGCAGGACAGACCGCCGAATTTGGTTGATCCTGGATAAGCTTCATCACTATCGAGGCCGTATGGGTGGTGGCGAAGGTCTGCTCGATGTGAGTCGTTATGACAATCTTTGAGACAGCAATGAAACCACGCTACAGGGAATTCAGCTTTGTTTTTTAACCTGACATTGTTTTTAACCGCATCACTGTTGATGGTCGCCTGTGATGGGGTGTCTGAGCGATTTAGGTTGCCGCAGGCGGCGGTGGTTATTGTCGTTGGCGTGCTGCTGGGGCCGGCGGGTTTCAGCCTGATTCGGATTGGTGAGGCTGAGCACGTTCTATCGGAACTGGCGGTTATCCTGATCCTGTTCTCAGCGGGTTACGATATTCAATGGTCACATTTTGCCGCTGCAATCAAGCCGGGAATCCTGGTGGGGTTGGCGGGAATAATCTTAAGTCTGCTGTCGGGATTTGCAGCCGCTTGTATCGTATCGCAGGACATTGATGAAGCCCTGTATGTGGGTATCGCGTTGTCAGCCACGAGTATCGGACTCAGTGTCGCCCTGATGCATCATGCTGCGGTGCTTGAGAGCAAGGTGGGCCAAATATTATTGGCGGCAGCGATCGTCGATGACATTTTGGTGTTGTATTTGTTATCTGCCACCCATGCGGGGCTGAGCAGTGACAATGGTCTGGGCCTCATCTTGTTTTCGCTGTTAATGAGTTTGCTCGTCTTGTCCGGACTCAGTGTTCTTCTGTGGCTGTTGAATACCTTGCTGGTGCGCTCATCGCTAAGACGACTAACACTTTTGCGCAGGGTTTTTGCCGTTTTGACGGCGCTGCTGGCTGCATGGGTGACGGCAAGTTTTGAACTCTCACCGGTGGTCGGTGGTTTTGCGGCGGGTGCGGTTGCCGCCGTATTTAAAACGCGATTCGCACAATCAACAAAAGCGGCCAAAACAACGGACAGTGAATTTTTTGCCAGCGTCAGCAGGTTTTTTTCGCCGCTGTTTTTTTTGGCCATCGGTATGCAGATTACGGAGCTCGCTCTGGCGGACGATGAGTTGATTGGGTACGTGCTATTGGTCATCGCGGCGGCGGTTATCGGTAAGTTGCTTGCGCCCTGGGTAATGGGTTCTTTCCTGTCACTGCGTGAACGATGGTTGCTTGGGTTTGCGCTATTGCCTCGGGCAGAGGTTGCGCTGGTTGTTGCCAGTGTAGGGCTTCAACAAGGGCATTTGTCCCACCACGCCATGATCGCGCTGGTACTGATGACGCTGGCGACCGCCATTATCGCCTCCAGTGTCATACCGGTGCTGGCGAATCATCTCGATCCCCGGAGTGAAAACGGTCAATGATGGATATGCAATACACTTACTTCGTCTGGAGTCTTATTCTGTTGCTGATTTGGCTGGTCGTTTTTATTGTGCAAAAGAGCCAGCATGTAAAGATGATGACGATGAGTATCGGGACGGCACCGCTGGGACTGTCTGAACCGCTGTTTTACCCGGACTATTGGTTTCCACCGACCTTGTTTCGTTTGGGCGAAGCCACTGGCTTCGATATCGAAAGCCTGATTTTTTCCTTCGCGGTGGGTGGTTTGGCAAGTAGTCTCTTTGGGGTGTCGGATAAATACGTGCTCAAGCCGCTGGCTGATTGCGAGAAATCCAGCAGGCGTCATCGCTACCATAAATTCTTGCTCAGCTCGCCGGTGTGGCTGTTTCTCGGGCTTGAGGGACTTACCAGCTGGAATGCCATCTATACCGCCTCACTGGGTTTGCTGGGAGGTGCAATGACAACGGTAGTTTGCCGGCCGGATTTGTTATCGCAGGCAATAAAAGGTGCTCTGATGTTTACGGGATTGTATTTTCTGTTTTTTAGCGCCATGGCAGCTTCTCATCCGGGTTTTGTGGCGCTGTATTGGAATCATGCCAATATCAGCGGTGTACAAGTTGCCGGGATTCCGGTCGAGGAGTTGTTATTTGCCTTTTCCCTTGGCGCGATGTGGAGCGCGTTTTATGAACACCGACACTGGTTGCGTGTAAAAACATCCTAACCCTGGTTATTTTCGATAAGGTAATGTGATGGTTCTGATAATTTTATTTCCTTTTCTACTGGTATTAACCGTGACGGTGCATTATGGGTTTTTGACGCGGTTGATGGCTATATTGGATACCGGATGGGCGCAGTCGATTAAATTGATTGCCATCATTTGCGGATTGTTTGTTGCCCATGTCGTCGAAGTAGTGGTCTATGCCTTTGTTTATTATTTTTCGCATCTGATTCCGGGGTTTGGCGAACTGCCGGGCACCAGCTTCGAAGATTGGATTAATGCCCTGTATTTTTCATTTGTGGCCTACAGCTCGTTGGGGGCCGGTGAATTGTCCGCCTCGGGATGGTTTAAAATTCTCTATGGGCTGGAGGCCATTAACGGACTGGTGCTGATCACCTGGTCGGCCTCTTTTTCGTTGCTGGCGATGAACCGGATGAAATTTTGTCAGCCCTGTTCAGAGAGCGATTCCATAGAGTGAGAATTAGCATGGTGGTCTATGGCGCCCTGATACGAGGGCTATTGCTCGACTGAGTTGATGTGCGAACCAAGGAAAAAAGATGAAAAATCCATCCTGGATCTGGTCGTTAGCGGTGATAGTCCTGGTTGCCGTTGTTTCTTACGGGCTCTTTTGGCTCACCCAGGGTAAACCGCTACCCGAGGGCTTCGTTTATGGTAACGGGTATATCGAGGGGCGTGATGTAAAGCTTGCCGCTGAACGCGGTGGCCGGGTGCTGCGACATCGCCTGTTGGAAGGCGAAGCGGTCTCTGCGGGTGACGTACTTGTCGAGATCGATCCGGTGGATGCCGACGAACAGATCCGTGGTGCCCAGGGCGAACTTGAGTCACTTAAGGAGAACATCGCCGTAATTGACAGTGAACGTGATACCTGGCGCCACCACGCCGCGACTGCAAAGCGCCAATTGGAACGTGTACGCGCCCTGCAGACAAAGAAACTGGGTACGCAGCAGGATGTCGATACGGCAGAAAATGCTGTTAAAGAAGCAATGGGGCGCTTGCAGGCGTTGCAGAAGCAGCGCGACGCGCTCAACGCACAGATGGAAGCCGCTGGTGCTACGTTGGCGTTGGCCGAATCCCAACGCAACAAACTGGAGGTGGCAGCCCCCTTGTCGGGCACGGTGTTGATTCGTGCAGTGGAGACCGGCGAGGTGGTCGCCGCCGGCCAGCCGCTGGCGTTGATTGTCGATCTCAACCGTCTGGAGTTGAAAGTCTATGTCTCCGCCAACCACCTGAACCGCCTGCACCTGGGTGATGAGGCGCGTATTCGCGTCGATGGTGTCGATCGAGAGTTTGTCGCCAATGTCAGCCGTATTGATGATTTTGCTCAATTCACCCCGCGGGATGTACATATGCCGGATGAACGCCAGCGCATGGTTTACGGGGTTACCCTGGCACTGGACAATCCTGATGGCCTGTTGAAACCGGGGATGCCGGCCGATGCCTGGATTCGCTGGGACGCCACCCAACAATGGCCGGCTTCGCTACCGGTTCCGGCAAGTTGATACAACATGCCTGACGCCATTGTTGAACAGCCCCAGGCACTTATCTTACAGACTGAACAACTTTCGCGGCGGTTCGGGGAGACGGTTGCAGTGGGTGATATCAGCTTTGCCGTGCGACGGGGAGAGCGTGTCGGTGTCGTCGGCGCAGACGGTGCCGGGAAAACCACGCTGTTGCAAATGCTGGCGGGCATCCTCGACCCCAGCAGCGGTGACTGTCGGGTGTTTGGCCTTGATACACGCCGCGAGTCCAAAATCATTGCCGCTCGCATCGGCTATATGTCGCAGGGCTTTACCCTCTATGATCGCTTGAGCGTGGATGAAAACCTCGCGTTTTCCGCTCGCATCCGCGACGTACCTCAAGATCAATACCTTGCGCGACGCAACAGCTTGCTACAGATGGCCGGCCTCACGACCTTTACGCAGCGGCCGGCGGGCAAGCTTTCCGGTGGCATGCGCAAAAAGCTCTCCCTTTGTACCAACCTGATTCATGAGCCTGAACTGCTCATTCTGGACGAGCCGGGTCTGGGCGTCGATCCACTGTCGCGTCGCCAGTTATGGGAAATGCTGGATCGTTTTCAGCAGCGGCAAGTCACCAGCGTTATTGCGACTTCCTATATGGATGAGGCCATGCGCTGCGACCGTGTGGTTCTGTTGCGGGAAGGTCAAGTGCTGGCGGATGGGACACCCGGGGCACTGCTGGAACAGCTCAGGGGGCGGGTGTTCAGTGTAACATTTTCGACATCGCCCGAGCCGCTTGACGATGTCTCGGTAAAGCTGCGTCGACTGCAAGGGATGCGCGCCATACAGCGGCTGCCGGATCGTCTGCGCTGCGTCACTGATGCCGACGATTTCAAACAACTAGCCATGCGCGAGCTGCCAGCCAATACCGTGGTTACGCCAGCTGAACCACAGCTTGAAGATCTGTTCGTGCTGGATAGCCGTACGGAGGTTGAAATGGACTGTGTTGAACCACCTGCTATGGGGAATGGTGAACAGGCCAGTAGATTCCCTGTAGCAGCAGCCAAACTTGATGCGGATAAAGATCGCAACGGCGTGCAAACGCAAAACCTCAGTATCCGTTTTGGCGAATTCACCGCCGTCGATCGCATTAATCTGACGATTGAGAGAGGGGAGTTGCTGGCGCTGTTGGGACCCAACGGCGCGGGCAAAACCACGTTGATCCGGGCCATCTGTGGTCTGACGGCAATTGCCGAGGGCGGGGCGGTTGTCGGTGGCGAAGCAGTGAGTTTGAAAAATCGCAATCTGCGACGGCAAATCGGCTATATGTCGCAAAAATTTTCGCTCTATCTGGATATGACGGCGGGGGAGAATCTGGCGTTTTTTGCCAACCTCTACGGATTGTCGGGCAATACCGCGCGTGCCGCCGTGGCATGGGCCAGTGCAGTAACAGGGTTGACGGTGCCTCTTCGGACCATGGTCGGGGATTTGTCCGGCGCCATCCGACAGCGGCTGGCGCTCGCTGGCAGTATTCTGCATCGGCCGGCAGTACTGTTTCTCGATGAACCGACATCCGGTATTGACCCCGCCTCGCGCTACCGCTTTTGGGAGGTCATCCGGGTATTGGCGTCACAAGGCATGACCGTGGCCGTGACCACCCATTATCTTGACGAAGCCGCTTACTGCGATCGATTGGCGCTGATGATGAACGGTCGCCTGATCGCACATGGTAGCCGCGATGCACTCATTGAATCTCTCGCCTTGTCGCCCGATACCGATATGGAAACGCTTTTTCTCACCGCAGTTGCACGGGCCGATAGCGCATCATTGAGCGAAGGTGAGGGATGAACGCGCGTCGCATTGTTGCCTTGCTGCTCAAGGAAACTCGGGAACTGGTGCGGGACCCAGTGACGCTGGCGCTGGCCGTGGTGATGCCGCTGGTCATGCTTTTTTTGTTTGGCTATGCCATCAATATGGATGTTGATGAGCTGGCGTTGGGTCTTTACGATCAGGACAATACGCCTGCCAGTCGTGCGCTGGTGGCGCGCTTTGCTGGTTCTCCCTATTTCGACATCATCGAATACCGTCACAATACTCGCGACCTTGACCGCAGCCTGCAGCAATCCCGTATCCGCGCAGGCATTGTGATTCCTCCCGGTTTTGGCCGGGCGCTGCTAAGGGATCAGCCGGCGCCGGTGCAGGTGATCGTCGATGGCGGCTATCCAATGGTTGCCGGGTTGGGGATGGCGTATATCGACGCCGTCATCGCTTATTTTCCCGCGCCGCGGCCCGAGCCCGTTGAGATGCAGACCCGCGTTTGGTACAACCCGTCCCTGAACAGTATCAACTTTGTCATTCCCGGGTTGTTTGCGGTGATTTTGATGGCTTTTCCGCCGTTGCTGACCACCTTGGCCATCGTCAGGGAAAAAGAAACAGGCACCGTGGAACAGATTTATGCCTCGCCATTGCGCTCCGCTGAGTATGTGTTGGGAAAGCTGCTGCCCTATGCCCTGGTGGCTTTTCTCGAAATCCTGATGGTCATCCTGGTCGGCTTTGTCTGGTTCGAGATTCCTATCGCCGGTAGCCTGCCGTTGTTGTTTGTCGCCTCACTGGTTTATGTGTTTACCACGGTGGGCATCGGGTTGCTGGTTTCGTCCCTGGCGCGAACGCAGCTTGCCGCCATGCTGATTACCCTGATCGTCACCCTGATGCCGTCTTTCCTGTTTTCCGGATTTTTGTTCCCCATTTTTACAATGCCTTACAGCCTGCAGCTCTACAGTCGGTTATTCCCCGCCGGTTATTTTATGGAGGTGTCGCGAGGGATTTTATTAAAAGGGCTGGGTGTTGAGGCAGTGTTGCCCAATCTGCTGCTGTTGATAGGGTACACCCTGGTGGTATTCGTGTTTGCTGTCTGGCGTATGAAGCAGAAGGTGGCCTGATATGTCCATAGCGATGATTGGCCTGCTGCGCAAGGAAGTTATCCAGTTTTTTCGCGATCGAGTGATCCTGGTGTTGATTTTGTGGTTATACACCGTCGAAGCGGTGTTTTGCACCCTCGCGCTTAGCTTTGACGTGGAAGATGTGCCGCTGGCCATTGTTGACCAGGACCGCAGTACTATCAGTCGCGAGTTGGTGCAAAAATTTGCCCTGAGTGAATCCTTTGACCTTCAGTATCAGGAAAGCGCGGTATCGGTTGCGGAAACGCACTTAGCGCACGGCAAGGTGACTGCCATCCTCGTGATACCGCCGGGATTTGAGCGGTCGATTCGTTCCAGTGAGCAGACGACACTACAATTGTTATTGGACGGCACCGATTCCAATATTGCCGCTAACTCGCTGTATAACGCGAGAGGTGTTCTTGCCAGGCTGGTCCGCGAACAACTGCCGTTTGCAGCGAACACCGGTGCAATCGCGGTGACACGCGTCTGGTACAATCCGCAACTGACCACATCGAGCTTCATGGTACTGTCGATGATTGCCCTGGCCGGTATGATGGTGGGCGTCATTCATCCCGCCGCCTCGATTGTGCGTGAGAAGGAACGTGGTACCCTAGAGCAACTGTTAGTTGCGCCGATTTCCACGTTCCAGCTGTTCCTCGCCAAAATTGCCCCGACCATGATCATAGGCCTATTGGCCGTGTTTCCCAGCCTGTTGATTGTGCGTGCCTTTGACGTGCCAATGCGTGGCAGCCTCGCGTTGTTTCTGATCCTTACGGGATTCTTCCTGCTCAGTGCCGTTGCTCTTGGGGTGCTGATCGCCGCCTATAGCCGAACCCTGCAACAAGCCCTGTTATTGTCTTTTTTTGGGTTGTTTCCGGTGATGTTCCTATCGGGTACCCTGACGCCCGTGGAGGCGATGCCAGACGTTCTCCAGGCGTTATCCCGCCTGAGTCCGTTGCGCTATTACATGGATATTATTATCGGTGTGTTTTTAAAAGGTGTCGGCTGGAGGGATCTGTGGGATGAAAGCTTATGCCTGATCGCCATCGCAATTCCAATGTTGATTTTGTCATTGGGTATATTTCGACGTCGGTTGCAGTAACAATTCCCGAAGCTCCTTTAATATTCTAGCGAGTAATGAAATCCTCATGTGTGGCCAATTGGTGATGTATTTTTCCGATACCAACTATTTTTGACTTCTATGATGCTGGTTATGGCTCGGTAGTGGCGGCAGTAACTGACCACTACAAGTTAAGCTTTAGGCTTGAGATCTTCTGTTTCATTCTCGATAAATTACCTGCTAAATTGGAATACGACTTTAGCATCTGCTTTCGTCAAATGTTGATCTTTGTCAGGGCAATCAACAATAGACAATAAATGCCGTATGACATTCAAGCGGGCGCGCCTTTTGTTATCGGCTTTGACAATATACCAGGGGGCATGCTCGCTATGGCTGTGTTGTAACATGTCGTCGCGGGCGGCCGAGTAATCATCCCAATGTTTGATAGCGGTATCGTCGATAGGGCTGATTTTCCATTGTTTCAGGGGGTTTTCTCTTCGATCCTCCAGTCTCCGTTGCTGTTCCTCTTTCGATATGTCGAGATAGTATTTAATGATTTGTATGCCGGAATCACAGAGCATTTTTTCGAAAGGGACGACTGTTTTTTGAAACTGATCGTATTCCGCTTCTGTACAAAACTGCATAACTTTTTCGACGCCTGCACGGTTATACCAGCTGCGATTCATGAGTACCATTTCCTGGCGGCTCGGCAAAAAGGCTGCATAGCGTTGGAAGTACCAGCTGTTGGTATCTTTCTCTGAGGGTTTACCCAACGCGACCACTCGCGTCTCTCGCGGACTTAAATGTTCGGTGATCCGCTTTATCATGCCGTCTTTACCAGCTGCATCCCTTCCCTCGAAAATGACCAGTAGCTGCAGATCGTTCTTGATAATGTGGCGCTGCAACCTGACGAGCTGAATTTGCAGATTTTTAAGCTGTGTTTTATAGGGCTGTTTTGTCTTCTCTGATTTGGTCATGGTTTTACCTTATTGGCAGGCCGTTTTCAAAATTTCATTCAGGTTGAATCTCTGGTTACACATTCACTAAAGCCACTTGCTCTTTGGACAACGAGGTCTCCAGGAGAATGGCTCCTATAATCAGGAGGATGCCCAGTCATTGTATCCACGATAGTGTTTCACAAAAATAGGCGTAACCAAAATAGAGTCCAAACACTGGCGTTAAAAGCTATATACATTGAATTTGTAAAGCGGGGCCTTGTAGGTGATCGATAACGTCTATCAATCCCACGCGTTCACCTGTCAGGGCCTACCGATCAAAGCCCTCTGGAAGCGTGATAATCAATCGATGCTGATTCTCATTGTATTCAGTCATTTCGAAAGCGCTTCTGTGTCCGACGGGTTGATTGGCGAGGGTGCCAATACCCTAAAGCGAGGCTCCCTACCGTATTTGGCTGGCCATACAGCTGCCGTAGCGGGACGAGGTTGTGGAGGCAACCTTTAGCCACGATCACAAATCCCAATGAAGGCGGTTCGGATTGGCTAGTTGTCGCACTTCTGCACGGGACATTCCTCCGGAGCGGTTGGATGAATTTCTTCCTCTTCCCGGCGCTCCGCGTCCCGCTCGGATTCCCGCATTAGTAATTGTTCAATCCGGGTGTGGAGCAATTGGTCCTTTTCCTCCCGCCGCCTGATCTCCGCCGCGAGGTCTTTGTGAAGGGAGAATGCCATCAGCACCATCAACAACATAAAGGGGAAAGCGGCGATAATGGATACGGTTCGCAGCCCGTTCAGCCCACCGGTTAGCAAGAGGACGGACGCCATCAGTAGCTGAAGTCCTCCCCAGAGGATGCGAACAAACCGTGTTGGAGTCAGAACCCCCTTGGAGGTGAACATGCCCAGCACAAAGGTGGCGGAATCCGCCGACGTCACCACGAACATGGAGACCAGGGCCACGGTCAGTATGGCCGCGAACTCGCCCCAGGGTAACTGATCGAGAAGTACGTAAAGTCCGGCCGGCACTTCCTCCGACACGGCATCTGCAATCGCGACGCCGTCGAACAAATCGAAGTAGATGGCGGAGCCACCGAAGGTGGCGAACCACAACATGCTTAAAGCCACGGGGACGATCATCACGCCCAGGACGAACTCGCGGACAGTTCTGCCCCTTGAGATTCTTGCTATGAAACTGCCTACGAAGGGGGCCCAGCTCAACCCCCATGCCCAGTAGAACATGGTCCACTGCTCCACCCAGTGTTCGTGGGAATAGGGAGTGGTTACCAGGCTCATCTCTATGATATTGCCAAGGTACTCACCCGCTGTCTGGGTGAGTTCGCTGAAGATAAAACCGCTCGGTCCCGTGGCGAGCACAAAAAATAACAGTCCGGCGGCGAGCACCATATTGGCATTACTGAGATAGCGGATCCCCATGTTGAGGGGCGTCATTGCCGAAATGATGAACAAGGTTGCGAGTCCCGCGAGAATGTAGAATTGTGATGTCGTCGAGTAGGCAGCAACTCCCATATTGGCCAGGCCGCTGTTGACCTGTAACGCGCCAAGTCCGAGAGTCGTTGCGACGCCGAATACGGTGGAGACCACGGCCAGGATATCGACGATATTGCCCCAGCCGCGGTCCACCCGATCGCCCAGTAACGAGCGGAAGCTTTCGCTGATCAGGCCGCGACTGCTGTGACGAAAACGCACATAGGCAATGGCCAGCCCCACCAGTGTGAAATTGGCCCATTGGTGGAATCCCCAATGGAAAAACGCGTAGCGCATGCCCAGTTGCGCCGCATCTGAGGTACGGGGTTCGGCGAGGCCAAGGGGCGGATCATTGAAATGCATCATCGGCTCGGCCACGCCCCAGAAAACCAGACCGACACCCATTCCACCTGAAAATATCATCGCCAGCCAGCTGTTGAACGAGAACTCCGGCGGTTCATTCTCCGCGCCCAGGCGAATGCTTCCAAATTTGGAAAGGGCGAGAAACAGGACAAACAACACAAAGCCGGTGGTTGCCACCAGATACATCCAGCCGAGTTTCCGGGCGGTGATATCGAGAATTTGCTGGGCTGTGGATTCCACCGCATCGGGATAAAGCACGGAGGTGGTGACGAAGGCAGTGATAATCACTACGGAGGTGTAAAACACCACTCCCACATTGCCCAGATATTCCCGCAGAAATTTCGTTAACCTGTTCATAAACGATTCATTTGAAGCTATTCGCGTTAAGCTTCATAGGCATAAATAATAAAGTTTGAAAATTCGCCAACAGCCTGCGAATAATGGTCGAAGGTTCTCAAACGGTTCGTTCGACCTATGGCGGGTGTGATGCCGTCAATGGCCATTTCTGGAGAACAGCCGGTACAAGGGTACGAATAAAACCGCGATATACCAACCGTACAAATAGGCTTCGACTAAGCCAATGAAAAAGCCCGTCCACGTAAGCCATTCGAAACCGGGCAACAATGGCGCCCAAGCCTCATACATGCGCATCTGTTCCGGTGCAAGCAGGCCAAAGCCCACGCAGAGCAGGTAGCTGATTGCCAGTAGCAGTGACAAGGTGTTGCCTAACGGGACGATACGTAAACGAACATCAGGTGCGCTCGAATTGTGCATATATTATTTCCTCTCTAAATTGTGGCAGAAAACTGAATTGAACCTTGTCGATAGCGTGCTTCATTAGTCTGCCTGACGCGCGCTAGAGCATTTACCTGGTTTGGCCTCCAATATTGCGAGGCGGTTCGCCAGAGCCGTAGGAGCGAAAAGCGTTGTGGCTGAGCATGTGTCGGCGCGTCAGCCACATTATCAATGGTGGCAACAATAGCCACTGCAGCAGCGGGGAAAGGCCCACGCCCAGCAGCGGGATCATCGGCATGGAGTCCGTGTATGCCCACCGCTCCAGCGGGCCAGTCGCCAGCCATTCCAGAATGATGGTAACGACGAGAGCCGTGATAATTAGGATGCCGGCTGGCTTTTGCTCACCCTTCAGGAGCCATTGTCGATGTCCGCAGATGATCGATGACAACCAGAAGCTGGCCAGCAGAATCAGGATGTCACCGCCCGTGGCGCGTATACACAATCCGATCACCGAGCCGTGAGATGCCTCCGCCATCCCCGTGAACCAGGGCACCTGAAGAATCTCCCAAACAAAATTCGTCAAAAAACCGAAACCCGCCAGTGGCAATTCTGGAAATCGTGGATCGCGCCTGCAATCCGTGTCGCTGAAGATCCCTCGGCCTATCCGTTCGGTCATGCATTACACCGTTTGTTAGTATCTCCCATCAGTCTATTCACTGCGAATATCGATTGCAGTGATCAACAAGGTGCCTCTCTATTATCAGCCTCAATGACAGCATTTCGCCCTTGCATGAGGGCGATGCCGAAGGTGACTACGAGGATGCCCAGCGCCTGGGCAAGTTGCAGCCTTTCATCAAAGAACAAAAACCCAATCAGGAGCCCAAACACCGGGGTCAGAAAGCTGAAGACGTTCAGTTGGTTCAAGGGGGCGCGGGCGAGCAGCCTAAACCAGAGAAATATCATCGCGGCAGTTGCCAGCGCGGAGAGAACGAGCAGGGAACCGGTGAACCGGGCTGTCCAGTCAACCTTCCAGTGCTCACCGGCCATCGCTGAGGCGAACAACAGCATTCCGCCACCGAACAGAAGTTGGATCGCCATGGGTGCAGCGATGGAGCCGCCCGCTTCCTTTTTTAGCAGAATATTACCTATCGCCGTTCCGATAGCCGCCATCAGTACCCAGGTAATTCCCCAGAGATAGCCGTCATTGTTCCCGCCGAATCCCGGCCACGACAATAAGCCTACACCCAAAAAACCGGTGACCAACCCGGCTATACCCTTGGCCTTCAGGGTTTCACCAAGCCAGATGGCGGCGATCGCCGCGGCAATCAGGGGCTGGGTGCCCGCCAGCACGGTTGCCAGGCCCGGTGACAAGTGCCCGGCGCCCAGGAACATGCCGCCAAAGCCCAAAGCCGTGTACGATAAGCCGATCAGTCCCAGGTGTAGCAGGTTTCGGGGATTGAGCTGATATGTCCCCCGATGCCGCTGTGCCGTGCACACAAAGACGAGCAGCCCACCGGCAAGAAAGGCACGCAAGGCGGCAAACAAAAGAGGTGGGGCGTCGGGCAGGCCAATCACAATAAATGGGAAGCAAATGGCCCAGAGCAGCGCCACCATTACCATCCACGCAATATCGGTGGGCATGGGGTGCTCGCTCATGTTGACGCCTCGGGGAGGTACTGGTGCCAATAAAGGTGTTCGTAGAGAGAGCACCACATCAGGCCGAGAGTGCCGGCAAACAGCAGCTCCTCCTCCATCGAGACACCGGCCAACAGCCAGCCGCTACGGTACTTTGGTCGCCAGATATGATCAATATAGGCCGGATAAAATACCACGAGGCAGGAAAAGTAGATAAAATTGAGAAAAGTGAAGATGGCGGCCCCGGACATCATGGGCTGCCAGCGATCAGGACGACATTGACCGTTGGCGATACAGGCGGACAACATGGCGAGCGAAACTGTGTAAATTGGATGCCGGGCCATAACTGTTTCAAGGAAATGAAAGAGCACAATAGTAGCCCAAAGCACCACTTGCCAGGATGGACTTCAAAGCGTCCTCAAAGGTGTGCAAATGTCTCTCCTCGTACTGTTTGATGGTTGTGGGGTGATCTACCGCAGGATGCCCTGAGATACTTCGTCAGTGACCATGCCCTTCCGAGTCTTGCCCACGTGCGGTGAGTATCTGGTATTGGTCGGGAGACAGTTCCGGCAACCGCTTCAGGAACGCCACCATGTTCCAGATACGTTCATCGTCATGCCCCGGTCCCCAGGCGGGCATGCCCGAGGCCTTGATGCCATGTTTAACAATCCAGAATTGTCGTTTACTGGCCTCGTCGTCATTTTCGGTGTTACCGGTATGATCGTGTCCATGTTCATCACCCGCTAGAGTTAGGTTGGGTGGTGTGGGATATAACCCCAGGGTGAAATCACTTTCGGTTTTACCCGGCTTCAAATGGCACCCTGCACACATATCATTGTAGTCGGCGCCACCCGCCAGTAACCGCTCCGGTGCGTTTAGGTCGCCAGGAACCTTAATGTCACTGGCAGCACGTGCAACTGAACGTTCACGCAAGGTTTCCAGCAGCCAGTAGGTCAGCCGATTGTGTGGTACATCGGCTCCCATGGGGTAGAGACCTGAATAGAGAAACAGCCCACCACCCACCAGCGCGATGACAGCGGTAATGACCAGACTCTTGATAAAGGTGGTGAGCGCCGACATGAAAACTCCTTGGGTTGATCAGTGTTGGTGTTCTGAATGTTGCTCGCCTGAGCTTTTTTC
>MDSZ01018892.1_pt1 | contig 49946 bp, 49 predicted proteins | sample 811201 | NCBI WGS metagenome assembly MDSZ01 (sample SAMN05326647, study PRJNA326480) | marine metagenome | isolation source: seawater | place: Indian Ocean: North | collected 2010 | reverse complement strand
GGCACCCTTAACATTGAATGGCGCGAGAGCGATAATAATGTCTATATGACAGGGCCTGTCGCGCATGTCTTTGATGGTGATTTAGAGCTGGCCGTATAAAACTTACTTATTGATTTGGGCGAGGTGTAGCATTGATTGAATGTCTTTGTGGCGTCTCATTTTTCTGAACTTCGCTCGCGTCACTATCGTTAAAAGCTAGATAAAGCCCGCCTGCAATGCTTGCGGCAATAGTCGCTGTACCCAAATATTTGGCAGCCCTTCTTAAATTATAACGAGAGGGAGAGGACTCGTTACGCATTTTATTAAACATTTTACCTAGTTTATCTTTAGCCATGACTCGTTCCGTTTTTCCATAACTTGGAGGTGTTATAACTTAGAAAAGCCTTATTTAGCAAACAAAAAATGAATTTTTTTGACCTTTTTGTAAAATCACTATAAAAACCGCGCTTATGAATAAAGATGCATCACCAATAGAGCGCACGAATGCGGCAGCAGAAAAGGACGTGGAAATCGTTACTTTCGGCTGTAGATTAAATATCAATGAGTCCGAGCTCATGCGCGCCCATGCCCATAATGCGGGCATGAAAGATGCCATAATCTTTAATACATGCGCAGTCACAAAAGAAGCTGAGCGCCAAGCGCGCCAAGCTATTCGCAAAGCACGCCGAGAAAATCCTGATAAACAAATCATTGTCACAGGCTGTTCCGCGCAGGTTAACCCAGCCATGTATGAGGAAATGGGTGAGATCGACCAAATTATAGGTAATGACCTTAAATTAAAGCCTGAAAGCTGGGGCGTGCGTCATAATGATAGGGTGCTGGTTCATGATATCATGGAAGTGAAGGAAACAGCTGCGCACCTAGTCGATGGCTTTGAGGATCGCACGCGTGCTTTCTTGCAAGTCCAAAATGGATGTAACCATCGCTGCACCTTTTGCATTATCCCTTATGGGCGGGGGAATTCGCGCTCTGTGCCGATCGGTGTTATTAACGAACAAATCGCTAAGCTAGTTGAACAAGGCTACAAAGAGGTCGTCTTTACAGGTGTGGATGTCGCATCTTATGGCCCTGATTTGCCCGGTAAGCCTACATTGGGGCAGATGATACGCCGCGTTTTAGCGCTCAATCCTGACATGCCACGTATTCGTATGTCTTCTCTTGATCCTGCAGAATTTGATGATGATCTATGGGATTTAATCGCAAATGAGCCACGCCTCATGCCGCATTTGCACCTTTCGCTGCAAGCTGGCGATGATATGATTTTAAAGCGCATGAAGCGCCGTCATTTGCGCGATGATGTGATCTCTTTGTGCAAGCGAGCGCGTGATTTGCGCCCGGATATGGCCTTTGGCGCGGATATTATTGCAGGCTTTCCAACGGAAAGTAATGAGATGTTCGAAAATACACTGCGCATTATTGATGAGTGTGATCTCACATATTTACATGTCTTTCCTTATTCTGAGCGTGAAGGCACGCCAGCCGCGCGTATCCCTGATCAAGTCGCACCTCAATTAAGAAAAGAACGTGCGGCACGCTTGCGGGCTAAGGGTAAAGAGAAGATGAGTGAGCTTTTGCAGCGTAATTTGAACAAAGAGCTAGAAATTATCGTTGAAAAAGGCTCCAAAGGTCACGCGCAGAATTTTGCCCCCATCCGCCTAGATACCGATATGGAACCAGGAGGCTTGGTACGCGTTAGGACTCATGCTATAGAGGGTGAGACTCTAATCGCAACCGTTATTTAAGAGGGTGAAAAAATGGTGTTCTGGCGTAAGAAGAAGAACAATACAGCTCAAGAGCAAGAGCTTCAGGATGATAAGCTCCTGCATCCAAATGGCGAGCCTGCCTTAGAGCCTCCAACGGAATATGATGCCGAGCTTGATAAAGAGACAATCAAAAAGATCGAAGATGAAACTATCGATGATGTGCGCCAAGCGCCAGTGCCTGAGCACGTCCCGCATGATGATGCCAAAGAAGCGGAAGAGCTCGCCGATCATAGCGAGGAGGGCGGTTGGCTCTCAAGGCTTACTGGCGGTTTAAGCAAGTCGACGACGAAAATCACAAAAGGCCTAGGCGATCTCGTAACAAAGAAGAAGCTCGATCAAGAAACGCTCGAAGAGCTTGAGGATATTTTGATCGCTGCCGATCTGGGCCCGAAAACAGCCGCTAAAGTCATTGAGGAATTCTCGCGTGACCGCTTTGGTAAAGATATTAGCGAAGAAGAGATCCGAGAAGCTTTGGCAGAAACAATTGCTGAAATCCTTCAGCCTGTAGAAAAACCTTTTGATGTGACAAAGCCGCAAGACGGCCCGCTGACAATTCTTGTTGTGGGCGTTAATGGCGCTGGTAAAACCACAACAATTGGCAAATTAACGCAAAGCTTTGCAAAGCAATACGGCAAAAAAACAATGATTGCCGCCGCCGACACATTCCGCGCAGCCGCTGTCGAACAGCTTGAAGTATGGGCTAAACGCACAGGGGCAGGCTTTTTGAAGAAAGATATTGGTGCAGATTCCGCATCTGTCGCTTATGAAGCCTATAGCCAAGCACAAGAGCAGGGGCATGATATCTTAATGATTGATACGGCCGGGCGTTTGCAAAATAAAAAGAACTTAATGGATGAATTAGAAAAAATTATTCGTGTTCTTAAAAAGAAAAATGATGCACTGCCGCATGAAGTATTACTTGTCCTCGACTCAACAACTGGGCAGAACGCATTCTCCCAACTTGAGACATTCAAAGAGCTTGTAAACGTCTCTGGCTTGATTGTAACGAAACTCGACGGAAGCGCCAAAGGCGGCGTCCTTGTTGGTCTTGCGGATCAATTTGATGTGCCGGTTTACGCGATAGGTGTCGGTGAAGCCGTTGAAGACCTTCAGCCATTTAATGCAAAAGCCTATGCACGTGCGCTAATGGGATTAGCATAAATCTTACTAGCGAAAATTCCAAAAAAATAGTGTATACTGAGTTTTAAGATTCAGTATTTGAATAAGTAACTCAAAATTAACAATAAATAAGCGATAATAGCAATAATGATAAAAACACATGACATGGCAGGGCCACAAACATTCGATAGAGCAGAAGAAGCCGTCAATGCAGTAATAGCCATATATGAAGGCCAAGTAGAGTTTCTAAGAAACGCTTTTCAAAAATTTGTAAAAGAGGGCAAACAGGTTCAGCAACCTAGAACGCGGGGATTTTACCCTTACGTCAAAGTTGCAACAAAACTTGCGCGCCGCAGTGATACGCGCTTAGCTTATGGGTTCGCTCCCAAGCCAGGGCTTTACTCTGCAACATTGACGCGCCCAGATATATTTAAACAATATTATCATGAGCAACTGCGGTTATTAATTAAAAACCACGATGTCGAAATTGAAGTGGGGGTAAGTACAACGCCAATTCCTATTCATTTTGCGCTAGGTGAGAACTTTTATCTCGAAGGAGATTTAGGCCCTGAGCAATTAAAAGATCTTCCCGATCTTTTTGATGTGCCTGATCTAGATATCATGGATGATGAGATCGCAAACGGAACGCATATGATTGCAGACGGTGAGCCTGCACCATTATCTTTATTTACGGCGCCGCGTGTTGATTTGAGTATTCAACGATTGCGCCATTACTGCGGCACAGTCGCAGGCGATTTCCAAAATTATATTATCTTCACGAATTATCAGTTTTATATCGATGATTTTATTAAGCTGGCGCAAAAGCGTGTAGGGCGAGAAGGTTATACTGAGTTTGTGCAGCCTGATCCAAATGAGCGTATGCCGCAAATGCCTGCTTATCACCTGAAAATGCCGGATTATAAAGGTATTACTATGGTGAATATCGGTGTTGGTCCCTCAAACGCAAAGAATATTACGGATCATATCTCTGTTTTGCGTCCTCATGCTTGGCTGATGCTTGGCCACTGTGCGGGCTTAAGAAATTCACAAGCTTTAGGTGATTATGTCCTCGCGCATGGTTACTTGAGAGAAGATAATATCTTGGAAGAGCATCTGCCTTCAAGTATCCCAATCCCGGCGCTAGCTGAGGTGCAAAAGTCATTGGAAACAGCAGTAGCCGAGGTAAGTGGCTTTAGCGGTTATGATCTGAAAAAGATCATGCGAACAGGCACTGTGGCAACAACATGTGATCGGAATTGGGAGCTGCAAAGAGCTAAAAAACAGCATCGCCGATTATCTCAATCGCGTGCCATTGCTATGGATATGGAATCTGGAACGATTGCGGCAAATGGTTTCCGTTTCCGCGTTCCGTACGGAACACTCTTGTGTGTGTCAGATAGACCGCTCCATGGGCAGCTAAAGCTTCCTGGTATGGCGAATAAATTCTATAAAGAGCGAATCGATCAGCACCTGCAAGTCGGGATTAGAGCGATGGAACTGTTGCGCGAATTGTCGCCAGAAAAGCTCCATTCCCGTAAGCTACGTAGCTTTAACGAAGTCGCATTCCAATAAAATATGAAGTGGTGAGGAGCGCTTTTAGACGATGATGTCTAAGAGTGATCCGCGCTGCGCTGATGCATTTTGCACATCATTGATTGTTTCTTGGCCGCGTGCTGTTGCGTTGCCAAGCCCGCCAGATGTATCGCTTTCAAAGGAAGAGCTTATTGGCGCGGCCGCACGTGTCTGGACTTGAGGGCTGTTCGCTTGAGCGCTCTGTTGTTGAGCGGCGCTATTAGAATTTCTCGAACTATCAGTATTTGTCTGGGGCGTGTTAACGCTCTGATATGATTGTTGTGCGGTATAAACACCTAAGCCTGCAATAGGTCCAGCCATGAAGAATGCTTTCTATATAAAAAGTTTAGACGAACTCAGTTTATTCTATTTAAAAAGTATTAAATAAGAGTATACTCATAGCATCTTCAATGCAAATTCTTTGCAAAAATATCATCGATATTAGTAATTTCTTAACTTAATAGTAACATATTATAGCTAAAATTAATCATGCGTGAAGGTCTTTTTAAATACGCTTTGAATAAGACCTGAACTCACAAAAAATAATCTGCTCAGGCAGTATAAATGGGGAAGTTATGAATTTAGACTTTTTGGACAAGTCATCTAAGGTTACGCCACTGCTCGTGAAACTATATGATTCACAGCGTTTGCATGGTCTGGCTGCTGATAAAAAGCCTATGGCTCTTGCAGAGCTATCTTCCGCCATATGTGAATTACTTGAAAATGATCTGTCGCCTCGTGAGAGCGAGCTTGTGGCGGATGTTATGATTGGCCTTATGCGCCAAGCTGAATTGGATTTACGCCAAGCTCTTGCTGAAAAATTAGCGGCCTTGGATAATGTGCCATTGCGATTAGTGCTGCAAATGGCGAGTGATGAAATTTGTGTAGCTGAATCTGTACTCAAAAAAAGCCGTGTTTTAACTGATTTGGATCTTATCTATGTGATCAAATCCCAATCATCTGCGCATTGGTGCGCTATTGCTCAGCGTAAAGTTATGAGCGATCAGGTTATGAATATGCTCGCTGATACAGGAGATCTTCCGACAGCAATCAAACTGGCTGAAAATAAAAATATTAAACTTAGCGAATATGTATTGGCCGCACTATCTGACCTATCGCAGGGTGAGGAAACATTGGCAACGCCATTGCTCTATCGTAATGATGTGCCTTCAACGGTTGCGCAAAAACTATATCAATTTGTAGGTCAGGAATTGAAAGCCTATATCGAAAGCGAATACGGCATCACAAAAGGTGAGGTCGCTGATGCATTGGATAAGGTTTTAGATGAATTCGATGATGCGAGTGCTAATGAGAGCGAGTTTATGCCTAAACCAGCGCTAATAAATGACGCTAAACGTCAAAAAGAAAAAGGCTTACTGACTGTTAAGCTCATGCTTGCATCATTGCGCCGTGGTCAAGTTCGACCATTTATCGCACAATTCGCACAATTTGCGTCTCTAAAAGAAGAGGCTGTTATTGAGATATTTAGCCAAACAAGCGGTCATGGCTTAGCTGTAGCTTGTAAGGCGTTTGATGTAAGTAAAGAGGATTTCGTATCTATGTTCTTGCTCACAAACAGAATGCGTAGCAAAGGCCGTATGGTTGAGCTAAGCGATCTGAGTAAGGCTATCAATTATTATAGCCGTGTGAAAAAAGAGATGGCTGTCGATATTCTTAAAAACTCAAGTTCTGCCGAATAATCAATCTTTATGCAGCTTTACGTGCAGGGTCTAGCGCAGCTACACCTGGTAAAGACTTGCCCTCAAGCCATTCCAAAAATGCACCGCCAGCCGTAGAGATATAGCTCAACTCTGATTTGACTTCTGCATTTTCAATCGCAGCAACGGTATCGCCGCCACCGGCAACGCTTGTAAGGCTGCCATTATTTGTAAGCTCTGCCGCAACATGCGCTAGTGCATTCGTGCCAGCATCAAAAGGTTTGATCTCAAACACGCCCATTGGACCATTCCATACGAGCGTCTTGCATTTCTGCATAAGCTCACTAACGCGCTCAATGCTTTTAGGGCCAATATCAATCGCCATTTTTTCTTCAGGTATAGTTTTGGCATCAACAACCTCATATTCGGCATTAACCATGATATCGCTAACAACAACGCAATCCTCAGGCAGGATAATCTCGCATCCTGTGCCTTTTGCTTTCTCCATGATCTTCTTGGCTTCATCCGCCATATCATGTTCGCATAATGAGCTACCTACATCATAGCCTTGCGCGTTCATAAATGTATTAGCCATACCGCCGCCAAGAACCAGATAATCTGTTTTCTCAACCAAATTATAAAGTACATTCAGCTTTGTGGAAATTTTAGAACCACCAGCAATCGCCATAACAGGCTTCTCAGGCGCTCCAAGCGCTGCATTAAGAGCGTTGAGTTCTTGCTCCATCAGTAGGCCTGCAGCGGCTGGTAATATATGAGCAAGGCCTTCTGTCGATGCATGAGCGCGGTGCGCTGCCGAGAATGCATCATTCACATAGATATCTCCCAGCGAGGCTAGTTCCCTAACAAATTCAGGGTCATTTGCCTTCTCACCTTTATGAAAGCGTAAGTTTTCAAGCAAGACAACATCACCGCTTTGTAGGGCATCAGAAGCTTTTTGTGCTTTTTCACCAATACAGTTTGGCGCAAAGCTAACCTTTGTGCCCCAGCATTCTTCAAGGGTAGGGACAAGAAAAGCGAGAGACATCTCAGGATTTTGCTCACCTTCTGGGCGCCCAAAATGAGATAGGATCAAAACTTTTGCCCCAGCAGTGTGAAGATAATCAATAGTAGGTTTGAGGCGATCAATACGAGTCGTATCGGTTACCTTGCCGCGCTGTGCCGGCACATTAAGATCTGCTCGAAGAAGGACGCGTTTGTCTTTAAGGTCCATATCACGAATAGAGCTGAATTTCATTTTTTACCCTTTTATTACTAATTATCTTGCGCGCCCTTCTATTAGCATATTGCTGTTAAAGCGCAAGTAATCATTTGTATTTACGGCTTTTGAGTAGGGGATGGCTCTATAAACTCAATTGCTTGTGGGTGATCAATCTCCATATAAGGGCCGTTATAGTCTCTGACCCAGCCCCGAACGCGTATAATCTTGCCGCCCCATTGTAACGGGTCATGCCCAGCTTGCGCAAAGTGCCTTTGATCTTGTGCAGAGATTGAAACTGTGAAGTCATCACGCCAATTCTTACCGAAATTAATGTAAAGCCGGTTATTATGCATGGCAACGCTCTCTATTTTACCTTCTACAATTTGAAAGCCGCCGCCAATAGAGCTGACTTCACTTGCGTGTTTTATGAGTGCATCATCCTCCCATAAGCCGATCTTCTCCTCGCGCGCTAATGCTTCAAGTGCATACATCGCGTCTGCCATGCCCGTATTGCGCTGCGTTGTTTTTACATACGCCAAGCCTAGGTTAAGCAGCATCCCTTGTAGCCAGAGCCCATCAGAAAGGCGTTGAATATGCGCTAATTTATGTCCCATTCTATTAATACGGCCAAGTTTTGGATCTTTGCTTTGATAGATATTGACCTCTTGATTGAGGAGCATATCTTTTTCAATTTCTATTACACTGTCCAAAAGCAAGGGGGCTGTATTATGGCTCTCTTCACTAGGCAGTTGAATGCCGCTGAGCCTGATGATGCTGCCATCTTCTAGCTGTAAAGTATCTGCGGCAATGATATTACTCACGCGCCCTTGCGCAGTCAGGCTAAGCTCTTGCTCAAGAGTTTGCGAAGCGCTCCAAGCATGATTTGCGAATAAAAAACTGGCAAGGCTAATGAAAAACACTATTATCTTGTTCATAGCGATAACAGTGGAGGAATTCAGTGCAACAATTCAAGTCTTTCTTGCCCCTGACAGGGCTTTTTACAGTGATAATGCTGTTAAGTGCTTGTACGACAAACCCTGCCACAGGACGTCAGCAATTCGCAGCTCTAATGTCTCCATCACAAGAAAATCAGGTCGGCGCTTCTGAACATCAAAAAATTGAGCAGCAATATGGCTTTGTAACAGATAAAGCCTTAAGTGAATATGTGCAAAGAGTAGGGGCCTCTGTCACAGCAGATACCGAACGCAGTGATGTGCGTTATAAATTCTATATTATCGACAGCCCGATCGTGAATGCATTCGCGCTACCTGGCGGCTATATCTATGTTTCGCGTGGATTGCTAGCTCTTGCAAATAGTGAGGCAGAACTTGCAAGCGTTTTAGGACACGAAGCTGGGCATATTACAGGGCGTCATTCAGCCGAACGTTATTCTCACAGCGTCATTGGCACATTGGGGGTAGGGGTGCTTTCCGCTGCGATAGGTTCTGATGGTGTGTCTCAAGCGCTTAATCTCGGTAGTAATCTGTATTTAAGCTCTTATTCGCGTGATCAAGAAAATGAAGCTGATACGCTCGGTTTACGTTATATGACGCGCGCAGGCTACGCACCGCACGCTGTGCCATCATTTTTATATTCTCTGCAAAGACAAACAGAATTGGAAGCGGCGCTTAATGGTCGTGCAGCCAATCAATATAATTATTTTGCGACACACCCGGCTACATCTGATCGTGTAAGTAAGACACGCGCAGAATCGAACGCCTACCCGCAAGATGGAGCTGATAAGCGCGAAGCTTATCTGAGCGCGATCGATGGGATGGTTTATGGCGATAGTGCCAAGCATGGTCTTATTCGCGGGCAAAGTTTCTATCACCCTGAAATAGACTTCACATATACTGTACCTGATGATTTCGAGTTAACAAACTCAACCGCGCAAGTTGTTGCCAGCAACAAAAAAGGCGGTGTTGTGATCTTTGATATGGCAGCTAATGAAAAGGCACTGTCACCCGCTGATTATATTCGCTCTAGCTGGCTTGCAGATGCCAAGCTAAACACTCTAGAGCGCATTGATGTAAATGGCATGGATGCAGCGACAGCAAGTTTTTCTGGGCAGGTTAGCGGTAAAGCGGCTGAAATTCGCGTAGTTGCGATAAAGTTTAAGCAAGGCTTCGCGCGCTTTCAAATGGCAATACCTCAAAATAGCTCTTCGAGTTTCGTTGAGGATATGAAGCGCTTAACCTATAGTTTTCGCCCAATGAGTGCTGCGGAAAAGCGCGATATAAAGCCATATACGCTGCGTCTTTATAAGGTTAAGAGTGGTGAAGACGTAAAAGATGTGGCGGCGAAAATGCCGTTTGATCGCGAAAAAGAGCAGCGCTTCCGCGTGTTGAATGCCATTCCCGATGGGCGTGAAGTTGCAACGGGGACCCGTTATAAAATCATCGTTGAGGAATAGGAAAAAAGAAGGGTAAGCACGATTGTGGAAGGCGTGCTTACCCGGATTGCAGTGGGAGTGAGGGTAAAACTTTCAATATATGCGTGTCTTACAATAGGCTTTCATATTGGCCTTCGCTGACATCTTCAATTGTTCCGCGCATCTTTTCCATGGCACGCTTTTCAATTTGACGAACACGCTCTTTACTAATGCCGAGCTGCTCGCCTAAAGCTTCTAATGTCACAGTTTCATCATCTAAATGGCGCTGACGAATAATGGTTTGCTCACGATCATCTAAGCCGCCCAAAGCGCTATCAAGCCATGCAGAGCGCGCTTGCGCATCCTTCATGTCTGTAACAACTTCTTCAGGGTTGGCGCTATCATCTGCAAGCATAGACTGCCATTCTTGTTCGCCATCATCACTAATCGTTGCGTTTAGAGATTGATCGAGCCCTGATAAGCGGCCTTCCATCGTGATGACATCGCTGACCTTTACGCCAAGCTTTGTCGCAATCTCTTCTCGTGCCGCATCATCCAGCCCTTCTTCTTCATTGCGGCGCTCAATTTCAGCGCGCAATCTGCGCATGTTGAAGAATAATGACTTTTGTGCTGCAGTGCTGCCAGTTCTCACGATTGACCAGTTTCTAAGTACGTAATCTTGAATAGAGGCTCTAATCCACCATGTTGCGTAAGTGGAAAAGCGTAAATCTCTTGAAGGCTCAAAGCGCTTAGCAGCTTCCATAAGGCCGATATTACCTTCCTGGATAAGATCGCCCATCGGCAAGCCATAATGCTTGAACTTCATCGCTGACGACACCGCAAGACGTGTATATGACTGTACGAGCTCATGAAGCGCACGCTCATCACCGTCTTCTTTCCATCGCCTTGCCAGCTCTAGCTCATGATCTTTTTCAAGATAAGGCTCATTCATCGCATTGCGAATGTAATCTGTATTTGCTTTTTGTGTCTGTGGATCATCTATATATGCCATTGTGTATGACCTCCTTTATCATACCAACGTTGTACTCATATATTAGTTCGATCGATTTATAAGAAAAGTTACAAAAAATTAATTTTTTTTATTTGTATTTAATCTTTTCTATGCGTGGAGGATTTCTTTGACGTTTCCATCGCTCTCTAAGCCAACGCTGATAAGCTTTCCGCCAAATCCGCATCCATCATCTACATTGGCTGTAATGCAGTTTAAATACAAACCGCGATGCTGAGGGTCATACCCGCGTACAACTTTTTCGAATGGTTTGTATGCATATTCTATCGTGTCAAAGGCGCCGCCATCCCACCAGAAGCTATCTCCTTGTAGCTCAAGTGGGTTTTGCGCGTCTAATCCAGCATGGACAAAGAGCATGGGATAGGCTGCGCTTGTGCTGATATAAGCTGCGCGCATTTGTGCGGACGCGAGCGCTGCATGGCCTTTATGCTTGCGCACTGTCTCTCTGATATTGTTCAGCCATTTAGCGATACCATTGGAGCCCAGTTTACAGGCTTCTAAGCCATCATATGGGTTAATACCATAGCTTAAAAGTGTGTTGTTCAAGCCATTGCCAAGCATCCATATAAGAACATCAGTAGGCTCGGGGGCATAATGTAATTGCAAGAGCTTTTGCCAGATTTGCTCTTGCTGGCCGCGTAAATATACAAAATCTGTAGGCTTCATGCCGCGCATCGCCAAAACCATGCGCCTAAAGGTCAGGATTTCATCAATACAAGAGGCAGATTCAAGGTTGTAGCCAGTGTAATTGCCGTGATAAAGAATACGGTCACCAGGCTTAATGCGTTCTAACAGCGCATCGTGAATAAGTGTTAGCGCTGATAGATTGCCGTGAATAGCAGGGATAGTCCACACCGTGCGCGGTGCACCTATATCTGCAAATAGCGAATTTGTATAATGTCTATTACACACTTTATCTGGGCTTTCGCTTCTGGCGGGAGGGATGTATTGCCAGAATCATTGTTAGTATATAATAAAATCAGCAGATTAGAAAGAGCCTGTGGATAAAAATGTGCATAAAAAACAGCGCCACTAGCGCTGTTCTTAAAATTCTTATTCGGAATAGAGTATAAAGCTATTAGGCTGCTTCTTTCTCGTCCATGTCGTCGTCTAGATCGATATCAATATCACGCTTAACGCCCATGATGTCTTCTAGCTGTGCTGTTGCAGCGCCTTCAGTGATTTTCTCAACGGCAGCCACTTCACGAGCTAGGCGCTCAAGTGCTGATTGATAGATTTGACGCTCTGAATATGACTGCTCGCTGTCATCATTGCTGCGTTTAAGGTCACGAAGAACTTCAGCAATGGCAACTGGATCGCCAGAATTGATCTTCATTTCATATTCTTGTGCGCGGCGGCTCCACATTGTACGACGAACGCGCGCTTTCCCTTTAAGTGTTTTAATAGCGCTGCTCATGTGATCAGCTGTGCTCAAACGGCGTAGGCCTGATGATGCTGCTTTAATGACAGGAATTTTAAGACGCATGCGGTCTTTTTCAAAAGAGACAACATATAGCTTAACTTCCATACCGCCAATATTTTGAACTTCCGTTCCTTCGATTTGGCCGACGCCGTGCGCCGCGTAAACTACATAATCACCTTTTGCAAAATTGAAGTTGTCATTTTCAGCCATATTAATTCACCTTTGTTTTTTGTTATAGGGCTATGCAACAAGGTCAACAATTCTTTAGAAGGTACTTCCCTCTATCCCGCAGTATATATGCGTTTCGAATGTGTTCCTCTGTCGTATATGAGTGTAGAATGTACCTTAAAATTCGAAAATTTTCAATAAAAAAGTAAAGGAAATATTAATTTTTATGAAAAATAAAAGATTCTCAATAGCTTATAGGCAAAATTAAATTGCACGATAGTTATAAAAGTCGACCATCTTCAATGTCAGAAAGCTCATAAAGTTTCTTTTCAGGCCTATAATGCTCATCCAAAATCATGCTCAAAGATGTGAGTTTGGAGGAAACATTTAAAAGAGCATAGGCGTGATGGCGATTGCTATGACCGCTATACTCAATAGTCACTAGCTCATTGATGATGCTCTCGGAAAGTGCTGGCATGAGGCCGGCTAATGTGCAAGCTCTCACGCTAAGAGATTTATTATCTAATGTTTGTATGCGCCCGACATAGAATTCATTTAAACAATTTCGCGAAGAGAATTTTTTTATATTTAAATGTTGGATATGAGTGTCTTTAGAAAATTCGGCGGAGAATAGGGTGAAATTCCCGAGGCTTAAGCAATGTGCGTAGTAAGATGTTCTGGCTGTGCTGTTGAGTATGGCAGAAACCTTATAGTGGTTCATTGTTTCTGCGAGATTGAGTGTGGTGTTGTTGCTTAACACCATGGCTTTTATCATATTAGCCCGGTCGAGATATCTTACATAGCCATGTGCGTCATGCGATGCATGGCGGTCAAGTTGAAGGCGCGCATAGTCCTTGATTCTGTTCTGGTCGCTAACATGTAGTCGGCTTTCATTATGGTCGTAATCATAGTGAAAACCACTGCCCCAAACGGAAAAAGAACCTCGCGCTCCGAATGTGTCAGAACGCTTCATCCTATTAATACCCTGTCATTTTTATTATTTAGCTGATGCTAACATAAACTGAGGTGTGTTTTCAAAGAAAAAATATAATATATTGATATATAATGATTATTTTGATTTTAGGTTCAGTTTTTTATTGCTGGAGTCTATAAAATAGTGATTTCCGAGCCATGTTGAGCGCAGATTCTCTGCATGACCTATCGGTGTATTCATAACAATTGGAATATTTAATCCCTCACAATGCTCTTCGATAATCTCTCTTAAACTATATCCAAAAGGGCGGCCTGTATCTTTAATATCGCTGAACTCGCCAAAGATAAGACCGGCTGCGGATGATAAAACGCCACTGCGCTTTAGGTGAGCCAGCATGCGGTCAATCTTGCTCAGCTCTTCACCGCAATCTTCCAGTAAGATAATCTTATTCTCTGCAAAATTATGAGGCAGTGTCTGTGGTAGATATTGAAAAATGCTTAAATTGCCGCCGACGATTGGCGCGTGAGCATGCCCTTCACGAATGAAATCAGCAGTGCTGAGATCAACCTCTAAACCTTGGGGGCTAAGTGCTAATGTCGCAAGGCATTGCTCAAAATCTTTATGCTTATGGAGCTGTTTAAATACAGGGCCGTGCACACATATACCTAAATCTGTATGCGCATAAATGGCATTAAGGATCGCCGTAACATCGCTAAAGCCAATGACCGGCTTAGGATTGGCTTTAATAAGGCCGTAATCAATTTTATCAATAATGTGCAGTGCCCTGTTACCGCCACCTGCCATCCAAATCATATCAATATCATCGCGGCGAAAGAGCGCATGCAGGGCATCTAACTTATCTGCATGCGTGCCAGCACTTTGATGTTGTCTTGCATAGGTTTGAGGATGAATGAAAACCTTATATCCTCGCGCTTCTAATATACGCGCTGATTTTTCGATATCCTCTTGCTCAACATAAGAGGAGGGCGCCATAACGCCAATTGTATCTCCGCTTCTTAAAGGTTTAATGCTCATGCTGTTATTATGCGCCTTCTTTTGTTTGCGCGTAAGCCTCCAAAGCGGCTTTACGGGATGTCTTTAAATCAACAATCGGGCTTGGATAGTCCTTCGGTGGCAGAGGCGCTTTCCACGGATCATGAATGTATTTATTATCAACATGCTCTAACTCAGGCACATAGCGCCTTACATAGAGGCCTTCAGGATCAAATTTTACACCTTGCGTTACCGGATTGAAAATCCGGAAATATGGCGCAGCGTCTGCACCGCTTCCTGCAACCCATTGCCAGCTTGCTGAATTGCTCGCTAAATCCGCATCCACTAAAGTATCCCAGAACCAAACGGCACCCTTGCGCCAGTGAATGCCCATATTCTTAACAAGCAATGAGGCGACAATCATGCGCACACGATTATGCATCCATCCCTCACGCCAAAGCTGTCGCATGCCCGCATCAACAATAGGAATACCAGTGCGTCCACGCCTCCAGCGCTCTAAAGCATCGCTTTCATTCTCTAGCCACTCAAAATTATTAAAGCGAGGATTGAGATTCTCCCATGGTAAATCATTGAAATGATAGAGCAGGTAAGTAGAAAACTCTCTCCAGCCAAGCTCTGAGTGAAAACAATCGAGATCAGTCTCTGCATTTTGAGCATGTCCGGCCGCACTCGCATCATGCCATAAGCGGCGCACGGATATCTCGCCATAGTGAAGATGTGGTGAAAGCCGAGAGACATGGTTTTGATCTGGGCGGTTGCGTTTTTCCTTATAGCCCTTAAAGCCGTCTTCTAAAAACGCATCTTTGCGCTTTTGTGCGCCTTGCTCTCCAGGCTCCCAAATTTCAGCCATCTCATTATACCATTCAATCGCTGGAAGTAGCTCAAGATCGTCAACGCTTCCTCGCTCAACTTTATGGTCTGCGAAGCGCAGAGGCGTCTCACATGCTAGGGGGGCGGCAATGGCGCCAGCGCCAAGGCAACCTTTTCTGTAGTAAGGTGTGAAAACCTTATAAGGCGTTCCATCGGCCTTTTTAATTTCCCATGGCTCCCATAAGAGTGAGGCGTTAAAAGAGTGTGTTTGAATGCCGCCATCTTGCAAAAGAGCCTTAAGGTCTGTGTCGCGCTTTATACGCCAAGGCTCATAACATCTATTCCAAAAAATAGCCTCAGCCTCGCAGCTGGCCATGAGTTCAGGGATAAGAGTGAGGGCATCCCCTTTTCTGAATATGAGTGCATTATCTAGTGAACTATTGAGGGCTTGTAAGCTCTCATGAAGCCACCAGCGTGATGCGCCGCCTCGTGCCCATTGCCCTGCATGCACATCATCCAAAATGAATAGCGGTATAATCTTATAGCCAGCCTCAAGAGCTGCAATAAGGGCAGGGTTATCATCAAGGCGTAAATCTTGCCTAAGCCAAACGATCGCTGTTTTGTTCTTATCAACCATTGAAATGTAATTCTGTTATTATAGCACTATGCACTTATGTAGTGCTGAATACCGAAATGAAAAAGAGCGCCTGAGCGCTCTAATTTTTTAACCGTCAGCGGTGATGCGTTCAATGATCTCACGCATTTTATTCTCGGCTTGCATGTTCTCAACCTGACATGTCCCGGCAGCATTGTGACCACCGCCACCATAATCAAGACAAAGATCACCAACATTGGTTTTGCTTGTACGGTTTAGAATAGACTTACCAATCGCAAAGACTGTGTTTTGTTTATTCTTGCCCCATAAAACATGCATAGAGATATTTGACTGAGGGAAGAGGGCGTAAACGATAAAGCGGTTTGCAGCCCATATTGTTTCTTCTTTTCGGAAATCGAGTACAACAAGCTTGTTATAGATTTTTGCACAGCGCTCAATCTGCTCACGCGCTTTGATTTGGTGCTCCATATAAAGCTCAACACGTTCCGCCACATCCGGTGAAGCCAAGATCTCTTCGATAGTTTTGTGATCGCGGCACTGGTCAATCAGCTTCATCATAAGCTGATAGTTTGAGATGTTGAAATCTCTAAAACGTCCCAAGCCAGTACGGGAATCCATCAAAAAGCTAAGAAGCTCCCAGCCCGTCGGGTTTAGGATATCGTCTTTACTAAAGCGCGCTGCATCGGCTTTATCAACCGCTTCCATCATGTCGTTACCAACATTCGGGAATGCTTCTGCGCCGCCAAAATAATCATAAACAACACGCGCAGCTGATGGTGCACTTGCATCAATGATGTGATTGTCAGGCTTCTCTTCCATACGCTTTGTCTCACTCGCATGGTGGTCGAAGGCCATATAAACCCCTTCAGCATAAGGTAAGTTTGTTGTGATATCATTCTCACTCACATCAATCAGACCATCTTGCATGTCTTTAGGGTGTGCAAAAGTCACATCTTCGATAATGCCAAGCTCTTTGAGCAAAACCCCGCAGACAAGGCCATCCATATCACTACGTGTGATGAGGCGATATTGCTTATTTTTTTTCTGGAAGAAGTTTAGCACTACTCTGCGACATGATTGACTTTGCTCCTGTAAATCATTGATTAAAATCATAACTTAACAAACATCATACATGATTTTTTAAAGAAATTCACAAAGAACAGTAAAAATGCTTAAATTTTTTTAGCCTGTGTCGTAGCGAAGAATGAATAATAGAAGGAAACGCGAAATAAAAAGCCCCGCTTTAAAGGGCAGGGCTTTTGTGAAAACGAATATGTAAGAAGCCTTAGCTTGCCTCTTTTTCTTCTTCTTCTTCTTCTTCTTTATCATCCTTGTCAGCATCTTTTTTCTTGGAAGCTGATTTCTTTTTCTTAACAGCTTTAGGCGGCTTGCCTTCAGTAATTGTTTCTTCTTCAACAACAATCTCGTCCGCATCTAGGTCCGGAAGGTCAAACATTGTATCAAGGAGAAGGTTTTCCAGGATAGATCGCAATCCACGAGCTCCTGTTTTTCTCTCAATTGCACGCTTAGCAACAGCTTTAAGAGCATCATCAGTGAATGTTAGCTCTTTGCCTTCAATATCGAAAAGCTTCTGATATTGCTTTACAAGCGCATTCTTTGGCTCTGTAAGGATAGTGATCAAAGCATCTTCATCCAAATCTTCCAATGTCGCAATAACCGGAAGACGGCCGACAAATTCAGGGATCAAACCATATTTCAGAAGGTCTTCTGGCTCAAGCTCACCGAAGAGCTCGCCAATTCCGCGCTCATCAACATCTTTTACATCTGCACCAAAACCGATAGATGTGCCACGGCCACGTGCTGCAATAACTTTATCAAGGCCCGCAAACGCACCGCCGCAAATGAACAGGATGTTTGCAGTGTCAACCTGCAAGAATTCTTGCTGAGGGTGTTTACGACCACCTTGTGGAGGAACAGATGCAACCGTACCTTCCATCAATTTCAAAAGCGCCTGCTGAACACCTTCACCAGAAACATCACGTGTGATTGATGGGTTGTCAGACTTACGAGAAACTTTATCGATCTCATCAATATAGACGATACCTTTCTGCGCGCGCTCAACATTGTAGTCAGAAGCCTGTAGGAGTTTTAGAACGATATTCTCAACATCCTCACCAACATAACCTGCTTCGGTCAATGTTGTCGCATCTGCCATCGTGAATGGTACATCCAAGATACGTGCTAATGTTTGCGCAAGAAGTGTTTTACCACAACCCGTAGGACCAACAAGCAGGATGTTAGATTTTGCAAGCTCGACGTCCGCACCTGAGCCCGTCGCTCCATGCTCTAGACGCTTATAGTGGTTATGCACCGCAACGGCCAAAACACGCTTTGCTGTTTTTTGACCAATAACATAGTCATCAAGAACCTGTTTGATCTCTGAAGGTGACGGCACACCATCTTCGCCATCGCGAACGAGCTGTGTTTTGTCTTCTTCGCGAATAATATCCATACAAAGCTCAACACACTCATTACAAACGAACACATTAGGTCCGGCGATGAGTTTGCGTACTTCGTGCTGGCTTTTTCCGCAGAAAGAGCAGTAGAGGGTGTTTTTGCTATCCGTTTTATCTGATTTGCTCATGGAAGAGTTCTATCCATATGTGAAGTGTTATTATTTATCTGATTCCAATCTAGCCAAGGCACATAGCCTTGCGCAAGCCCTATCTCTTAAATTCGTACTTTTTCTTCTGTGTTTTATTCTATATAGAGTTCTCATGAACAAAGAAAAGCTAAACGAACTGGTTGAAAATTTCGCTCTTTTTGATGATTGGGAGGAGCGTTATCGCTATTTAATAGATCTGGGGAGAACTCTGCCACAAATGGACGAGGCGCTCAAATCCGAAGAAACGCTCGTGCGTGGCTGTACCTCTCGCGTGTGGATTAAGCCTGATATTCAAGACGATAAATTACATTTTGTTGCCGATAGCGATGCACATATCGTGCGCGGCCTAATCGCGATCCTTGATTGTGCATATCAGGGCATTGCGCTCAATGATATCGCTGGCATGGACATAGAAGGGGCTTTTGCGCAAATCGGTTTGGAGCAAAATCTCTCACCCAATCGCCGTAATGGCTTTTTCTCAATGGTCGAACGTATTAAAAGCTTCGCAAGCTAGTCAACTTTATCGCTTGTTGTCGCTTGAGGCTTTTGTGCGCTCTCTGTTTTTGTTTTCTGCTTTTCTACGGCCTTAGGAACTTCCGCGATAGGGCGCACAGAACGCAAAATATCACTAAAGAGCTGATCTGCCTCACTGAGCGCGTCTCCGATAAGCTCTGCTTCAACGGTCATAGCGGATTTTTGACCAATCCAAAGCTGGGCAATATAAATCATTTGGGTATTGCCGCTCAAACCTTCACCAACTAGGCCAGCTTGCTTATAGCTTGCTGCCTCGCGGTAAGCTGTATTTTGTACATCGACATGAGTCTGCTTGGACATAGCGCGCAACGTGGCGGCCATAACTTCACCGCTATAATCACTAATTACGCTACTTTCCACCGGGTTGCAGATGATTCTGAAATTGATTGTGGAATCTAGGCCGAAAACTTGCGTAAAGCTAACATGGTCAAAGCATTGATCTCCATCTTCATGGTCACAACGCTGGGTAATATAGGGCTCACTAGGAAAGCGTGCTTCAAATTCACAATATTCAGGGCCATAGCGATAGCTAAGTTCATTGGTGGCGACGCTCTCTTGAGCTTGCGCGCTGCCCATAAGCCCTAAAGCCAAAACAGCAATCAATGTACATAATAGAGATCTCATTATAACCATGCTTGCTGTTCCTTATATATTACGTTGATAGCTTTATTTTTGCTCAGGCGTCCATGAATCAGGATCAGCTCCTGTCTGTGTACCTGTTTCCATGCATTTAACTTCATGCACGCCGCCATCTTCAAAAGGCGGGAACCACACAAAAGGAATGCCTTTTTTCTCAGCATAAGCCATTTGCTTTTTGATCTTTTGTGGTGCGTGATAAAGCTCAACATTATAGCCGCGGCTTCGTATTGCGCGTGCAGTATCAGAGGCAAGCTTGCGTTTATCTTCGCTCGGTAAAACCATCAAAACATGCGCCGGACTTTTGGCGCTTGGTTGAATATTGCCAAGTTGACTAAGCACATCAAATAAGCGGCTAAAGCCGATCGAAATCCCCACACCTGGCAGCTTTTTATTGATATAGCTCCCCGCTAAATCATCATAACGCCCACCCGAGCAAACAGATCCGGTAAATTCTGGCACATCCAAAAGCTGTGTCTCATAAACTGTACCAGTGTAATAATCCAGCCCGCGGACGATAGAAAGATCGGCAATTGCCGCATCATCTGGAAGGTGAGAAAGCTGCTCCATCACAAAAGACAACTCTTCAATACCTTCGCGCATTGTTTCATTAGCAGCTTTTAGCTTACTTAAGTCTTTGCACTGCGCAAGCGCGATAATGTCGCTGACTTGTGAATCTTGAAGGCCTTCTTCTGAGAGAAGTTTGCGCACCTCATCTTCGCCAATTTTTTCCATCTTATCGATAATGCGCGTCACTGGGGCAGGGTCTTGTATATCCATGCTCTCAAGTAAACCGCTCAAAATCTTCCTATTTGAAATCCGTAGCTGCACGCGGCCAATATTAAGCGCCTCTAAAGCCTCATAACATATCGCGGCAACTTCAGCATCAAAGCTAAGCGGTAGCGCATCAACATTAATCACATCAATATCGCATTGATAAAACTCGCGCATGCGTCCCATTTGCGGGCGCTCACCACGCCAGACTTTTTGCATCTGATAGCGCTTAAACGGGAAAATTAGCTCATTGAAATTCATCGCTACATAGCGCGCAAACGGTACTGTTTGGTCGAAATGCAGAGCAAGGCGCGCTTCTTTTTTATCATCAGGATCAGCCTGCAAGCGCTCTAAAACATAAATCTCTTTATCAACATCCTCACCCTTAGCCGCAATAACCTCTAGCTCTTCAACGGCAGGGGTCTCGATATTGCAATAGCCATAGCTCTCATAGACGCTACGTATTTTATCCAGCATCAATTGCTCAGTGCGGCGAAGCTCCGGTAGCCATTCAGGATAACCACTAATAGGACGGGGTTTATATATCTTTTTCTTATCATCTTTGCTCATGCATAGAAGTGTTAAGGCAAAGAGAAAATGAATTCAAGCGCCATAAATTTGACATAATTTAAAAACTGTGTATATTAGCATTCAATTGAGGTGAGTTATGGCTAATAAATACGCGAATGATAATGCGCAAGATGCTGCTTTGGACGTAATCGAAGAGATTTTCGTTGAAGCACGCAAGCTAGAAGAAGGGCAAAGTGATATCACGGCACGTCTTCGCGATGGGGCATGGACTGGTCGCGATGTCTTTAAGATACAAGAGGCTCTGAAAGACACTATACGCCCTGACTGGATAAAACTCTTTTATATGCATAAAAATATTAGAACTGTATTTACCCTTAAAGAGAAAAAAACACTTGGGTTTGAGACATTATCTACACTAAAAAAAATCACTGAAGAATCAGTTAGAGAGACAAAAGCAGCTATAGAAGCTCTATACGCTCAAGGCACTATCTATGGTGATACATTATGCAATGAAATTGTTGATTATTTGGCAGATGAAAAGCTGCCGATGCCTAATTTTCAACAAGATGAAATTTATATGCTTGCTAAATCATACTCGACAGGGAGTGAGGCCATTCATAAAGCAAGTGTTACATCTCAGCAAAATCCAAAGCCAAAAGGTTTAGAGCGCTAATTCCTAAACATCATCGAATAAATCACTAAGCTGCCCCGCCAGGGCACCTGCAAGCTCATCTGCATCCGAAATTGTCATCGCACGTGCATAGTAACGCGTGACATCATGTCCAATACCAATCGCACTTAATTCAATAGGGCTTTGCCTTTCAATCCAGTTGATAACATGGCGTAAATCCGCCTCTAATATATTGCTAGGGTTAACAGAGAGCGTAGAATCATCAACTGGCGCGCCATCAGAAATGACCATCAGGATTTTGCGCGCTTCTCTACGCTTTATAAGGCGGTTATATGCCCACACAAGCGCTTCGCCATCAATATTTTCCTTCAAAATACCTTCTTTGAGCATCAGTCCAATATTTTTGCGCGTGCGGCGCATCGGTGCATCGGCGGCCTTATAGATGATGTGGCGGATATCATTCAATCGTCCGGGTTGAGGAGGGCGGCCATTCTCCATCCAAAGCTCACGCGCTTTACCACCTTTCCAGCCACGGGTGGTGAAGCCTAATATCTCGACCTTAATCCCGCAGCGCTCCATCGTGCGCGCGATGATGTCCGCGCTCATAGCTGCTAAACCAATAGGGCGACCGCGCATAGAGCCGCTATTATCAATAAGGAGGGTCACAACAGTATCTTTAAATTCTTGCTCTTGCTCCTGCTTGAAAGTGAGAGGCACAGTCGGGTTAGCAATGATACGCGCCAAACGGGGGGCATGAATGATGCCTTCTTCTAAATCAAAGCGCCAGCTACGCTGTTGCTGCGCCATTAACTTTCTTTGTAGGCGGTTGGCAAGTTTTGTAATAACAGCCGCATGGGACGCAAGCTGCTTATCCAGCATGTCACGCAAGCGGCTAAGCTCCATTTGATCGGCAAGCTCTTCTGCGCCAACCTCTTCATCAAATGCTGTCGTATATACAGTATATAATCCATGCGGACCGTGCGGTGAGGTTTCTCGACTTTGTGCGCTGGGGCCGGCCGCTTCTTCTCCGCTCATTTCATGAGAATCACTATCCTCTGGTGTATCGTCAAACTGGCTCTCAAGATCATCCAGCTCATCTTCGCTTGCCTCGAGCTCTTCTTCTATATCTTGCTGCTCATTTTGATCCTGCTCCGAATCTTGATCTTCATTGTCCTGCGAATTGTCCTCTTCATCATGTTCGGGCGCGCCGTCTTCTTGCTCAATCTCGCCATCATCTTCATCTTGATCGGATGGCAAAACTTCCATCGCTTTAAGGATTTGCCGTGCATTGCGCGCAAAGGCTTCTTGGTCATTCAGATAGGGAATAAGTGCGCTAAAATCCACGCCATGGAATTGCTTTTCCAATAAGGGCTGCCAGAGTTTTAACAGGTTCTCAGCTTCGTTCGGGGCTTTCTCTCCCGTCATAGCAAGGCGTGCCATGACATGCAGCGCATCGGCCGTCGAGATTTGCGCCGCATCCTTCATGCTGTCAAAGCCTGCGCGCTTGCATTTTTCAGCCAGCACCGCATTCATATTGCTTTTTACGCCTTCCATCGCGCGTGCCCCTAAAGCTTCGCATCGCGCTTGTTCTAAGGCATTGAACGCTTCACGCGCTTCTATGTCCATGGGGGCAAGCTTGTTATGCAGCTTTTTGTCGTGGTGGCGCATATAAAGCGCCTGCGCATCCGCGCAGCCCCGAATGAGTTTAAGTTCTTCTGCGCTCATTTTGGCTGTTGGTGCCGGAACGCGCGGCGCGCCTGTCGTGGAAAGTCTGCCTACAGGTGCTTCATGTGGCGAGAAAGTGATGTCCAGCTCTGCCATGCCTGACAATGTTCTCATTGTCGCGCTAAGCATATGCTTTATCTCTTCGCTGTTATCATGTGTTTCATGGCTCATAGCTGTAATTCATAACTAAATTTGACAAAAAAAGCGAGGGGTGGGCTCTAATTATCCCTTTTTCGTGATCTCACGATTTTTGCGCGGAAACCTTGCTGTTTATTGTGTAGTGCATCTCGGCCCGCTCTCAAATTTGCACAGAAATTAATGTTTATGGTAAAATTCGATTAACGGATTATGGTTTAACCATGGAGTAAATATTATGAGCCTATTAGGTTGGGGCGTTAAGAAAATCTTCGGTATGGAAAGTAAAAAAGAGAGCGGTAGCAGCTTCTTTTCTCTATCGAGTGTTTTTAAAGCGCTGGCCGTTATATTTACAATAGGCGCTCTCAGTAATGTTTTCAACAACGAAGCAGATGATGGGGATGGGTTCGTGCAAAACTCTCTCGAAAAGTCCCTAGAGTTTATTACTGATATTGGCGAGCTTGCAGAGAAGGGGCGTAGCGCTCTGAATGGCGAAGACGGCCCAACTTTATCTTAAAAATCTTGTTAATCCACACTTACACTTGCAGCGCGAATTGCGCTTTGTGGTAGCTCAATACCAAAACAGCGCTGGTAATATTCCGCAATGAGTGGGCGTTCTGCCTCATCGCATTTGTTCAAGAAAGCAAGACGGAAGGCCAGCTCTCTATCTGCGAAAATATGCATATTTTCAATCCATGCAATCACAGAGCGCGGGCTCATAAGTGTTGAAAGGTCTCCATTGATAAAACCTTGTCGAGTGAGGTCTGCCACGCGCACCATCTTGTCAATATCGTCTTGTCCCTCGCTACTATCCATTTCTGGGAACTTCGCTAGCATAATTGCCGCTTCATCATCATGCGGTAAATAATTAAGCGTAGTGACGATATTCCATCTATCCATCTGCCCTTGGTTAAGTGCTTGCGTACCGTGATAAAGCCCGCTTGCGTCACCAAGACCAATCGTATTGGCTGTGGCAAAAAGGCGAAAGGCCGGGTGCGGGCTAATGACTTTATTCTGATCAAGAAGCGTTAAGCGCCCTTGGTTTTCCAAAACACGCTGGATGACAAACATCACATCTGGACGTCCGGCATCATATTCATCAAATACCAGCGCGACTGGGTGCTGTAATGACCATGGCAATAAGCCTTCTTGCCATTTGGTCACTTGCTTTCCTTCTTCTAGAACAATCGTATCCTTACCGATTAAATCGACACGGCTTACATGACTATCGAGGTTGATACGCACGCACGGCCAGTTAAGGCGCGCCGCCACTTGCTCAATATGCGTCGATTTACCTGTGCCGTGATAGCCCTGAATCATCACGCGGCGGTTATGCGCAAAGCCTGCCAGAATGGCTAATGTAGTATCATGATCGAACTGATATGTCGGATCAGCCTTAGGCACATTTTGTGTTTCCTGACTGTAAGCCGGTACCTCCCAATCAATATCTAGGCCAAAAACCTCACGCACACTGATTTTCGTATCAGGGAGCGAGCCATATTGCTCATCGCTTGTGATATCTAGGGACATGACGGGATCACTTGTATTTTTCATAGGGTTATTAGTCTTTGTAATTAATATCGCTGTGTTGTAACTCGTATAAATAGAGGCTAGCGCTCTGAACGTTTTGGCAATTTTTCATACGCCTCATAAGCCAGCTTCAATATTGTATAGGCCATATTGACCCGTTTGAGAAGCTCTTCGGACTTACTACAGCCCTTATTAAGGTCTGGATGGTGTTTTTTAGCCAATTCTTTATAGCGCTTTTTTATATCCGCAAGCTCTACAGGTGGCTCTAAACCCATAATCGCTAAGGCTTCGACTTCTGGTGTCTGACGCGTATCCGTACTAAAGCCTGAGCCAAAACGCTCGTTACGCTCTCTACGCGGAGGCTCTTTGTCTGTGCCATGGTAAGTTTGCCAAATCTTATCGTAAAGCGCATCTTCAGAATCACCATTTACGCCATATTTCCACGTCGGACGATCGCCATAATAGCTACTATACATATGGTCTTGAACTTCGCTTTCTGATAAGCCGTCAAAGAAGTTCCACGCTTTGTTATATTCCCTGACATGATCGAGGCAAAAATGATAATACTCGTTAAGCCCTCTATGTTTAGGGGCCTTATGCTCGGCTTTGAGGCTACAACCAGGCATCTCGCAAATCTGTTCTTTGGATTTACGCACAGGCCCATCTGCAAATTCGGGCGAATTAGGTTTTAAATAAATCTTAGGCATCATTATAATTATAAAGAAATCATCACTATGGGAAAAGAGTTATGTCGCTAGAAGAGAAAATAAAGGCCGCATTAGAAAAAGAATTCGAGCCTCTACATTTGGAGGTTATTAATGAAAGCGCTAAACATGCCGGGCATGCAGGTGATGACGGCAGCGGCCAAACGCATTTCTTAATTGTTATGACCTCGGAAAAATTTACTGGCAAAAATAGAGTGCAAAAACATCAGATGGTAAATCAGCTTTTATTACCTTTTTTCGATTATGGGTTGCATGCGCTATCCTTAAGGCTTGATGCACCGCAATAAAATTCAAGTGAGGAAGTGCTTTACACCCCTTGGTTGTGTGTAGTAGTTGTGTTGTATGCGTAAGAGTTGCTACATACAAAAACTTAAAGACATAGGGGGAATAACGATGTCTAAAACTGCACTCGAGAGTACAAAAACTGAAAGTGAAAGTGGCGAATCGAAGAGCACACTCGTAAGCAGAAACATTACTGTTCAAGGGCGCCGTACATCCGTACGCCTAGAGCCGGAAATGTGGAATGCTCTATATGAGGTTGCTAAAAGAGAACGCTGCTCAACACATGATGTATGCTCACTTGTGAGTATGCGTAAAAAGCCAAACACATCTTTAACGGCTGCAATACGTGTATTCATTATGCTTTATTTTCGTGCGGCAAGCACCGAGATGGGGCATGAGCGTGCTGGTCATGGTAACTTTGATTACATGCGCGCACGCGCGCGTTTGATCGATAAAAATGATGTGAAAGTTTCGAACTCAGTAGGTTCAGGCTTAACAAAAAATAGTTATGTGTCTGTAAATAAGATGGCCACAGAGGTCACAGCTTCATCAGCTACACAGCGCATGCAAGGAAGTACTCTATACTCTTAAATTGATGATAATACGGGCTATATAAAAGCCGGTTATGATGCCTAATTGAGCCTCTCGTAACCGGCTTTTTCTATACTTTATATTAATTTGTGAATGCATGGGCATTCAGTTGTGAAATTATTTTTAGTTAAAATGTTAAGAAAAAAGCACCTTGAAAGGTGCTTTTAATATTAATTATGCTACGAATGAGGGCAGGGGATTATAAATCTCTACCAAACGCCAAGAATTTCTTACGGCGTGCCTGAATGATTTTTTCAGCATCCCAAGGCGTAAGCTCATCAAGACCTTTTTGAATTTGCTTGCCAACACGCGCAATAATTTCTTTCTTGTGACGATGTGCGCCACCTACAGGCTCTTCAATAATGCCATCCACAAGCTTAAGCTTGTATAGGTCTTGCGCAGTCAGTCTTAGCGCCGTTGCGGCTTCATCTGCATGCTTTGCACTTCTCCATAAAATGGATGCACAGCCTTCAGGTGAAATAACAGAGTAAATTGAATGCTCTAACATATAAATTTTGTCAGCTACAGCAATCGCAATCGCACCACCTGAACCACCTTCGCCAACAATCACTGAAACCATTGGGACATTTGTACGCAAACATTTCTCAATCGATTTAGCAATCGCTTCTGATTGGCCACGCTCTTCCGCACCTTTACCTGGATAAGCACCTTTAGTGTCGACTAGAGTAATGAGCGGAAGCTGGAATTGTGAAGCTAAATCCATTAGGCGCTGCGCCTTACGATAACCTTCAGGACGCGCCATACCAAAATTATGTTTGATACGGCTTTCTGTGTCACTTCCTTTTTCATGACCCATAATCACAACAGGCTGACCATTAAAACGGCCTATACCACCTGGAAGGGCATAATCTTCTGCGAAGTTTCTATCCCCGGCAAGTGGTGTGTAATCTGTAATAAGCTCAGCAACATAATCATTAAAACTTGGGCGCTCAGGGTGACGTGCCACTTGAACCTTTTGTACCGGAGTAAGCTTGCCATAGGCTTGCTGCATCAAGCGATCTGCCTTGCTCTGCATACGCGTGATCTCATCAGCGATATTGACTTCTCCATCGCTACTCACATGACGTAGCTCTGAGATTTTTTGTTCTAGCTCTATAATTGGTTTTTCAAAATCCAGCATGATTCTTCTTCTTCTTGTTAACGCAAAAGCTGCCCTTTTAAAAATCACTAAATGGGTGAATTTGGCGGACTGTAACAAAACAGGCGAGCCTATTCAATAAATAGATGCTCGCCTGATTTAGAAATAATGAGGAAAACCTCTAATTAGCCGTTCGACTTCTTAGAGAGTGGGTGCTTTTCTTGCACTGTTTTGTCAAGATTTTCACCAACAATATGTGTGTAAATCTGTGTAGTAGCAATATCCGCATGACCAAGCATTTTCTGAACGCTACGCAGATCCGCACCACGTGAAAGAAGGTGTGTTGCGAAAGCGTGACGAAGAATATGTGGGCTAACACGGTCTTCATCAACCTTAGCAGCGCGTGCTAGATCTTTAAGAAGCTGAGCGAAACGCTGACGTGTTAAGTGACCGCTATCTGATGTACGAGATGGGAATACCCACTGCTCTTGAGTGCTTGCACCTTCAGTGCCGATAAAGCGCTTACGAACATTCATGTAAGATGAAAGAGCTTCTTGCGCTGCATCTGATAAAGGAACCATACGCTCACGACCAGCTTTACCAGCAACCATGATGAATTGGCTTTCTTCACCAATTGCAGACATTGGAAGACCAACAAGCTCAGACACACGAAGGCCAGTAGCATATAGAAGCTCAAGCAAACAAACTAAACGCACGCTTTCAGGTGTGCCAGCTTCGCCAGCTGTTTTGATAAGCTGATCTACTTCTGATTCGCTTAATGTCTTAGGCAAAGTACGTGTTTGCTTTGGGCTATCGATTGTAGATGTAGGGTCATCGCTACGTTTGCTCTCAGAAACCATGAAGCGGTAGAACTGACGTAGAGCAGATAAACGACGTGCAACTGTGCGCACAGCGATTTTGCCGCTATTTTGACCTTTAGTATGAGTTTTATCACTCAAATCTTTAAGATACGCTTGGATATCAGCAGTTGTCGCTGCATCGATATCTGTGCTGCGTGAATTACGTAGATATAGGCTAACATCTGCTAAATCGCGCCAATAAGCTTGGCGTGTATTAAGAGCAGCACCGCGCTCTGTTGTCAGCATATCTAAAAATGCATCCACCATAGGGTGTAAATCTGGTTTCGGCATTGCTGGGCGACCTGGACGTGCCATGTTTTTCTCCTTAAAACTTTTTATTTAAAGCACCAAACCCTAAATCTTAGGGGTCGTTGCGATTATTTTTAAACTCCACACTTTGCGCTCTCTTTGTTGCGGAGCGCTGAAAAGTATGACAAACGCAGAAAATAGTTACTCACCTGTTTTTTGCTTTATCAAGCCCTGACTAGCTATTTTTTATAATCAGGTAGGATTACATAACGAGTCAGGCGTAGGCTTGTCAAGCATTTTCATAAATTTAGGCGCATTATTCACATGCCCCCATATGCTGTCAATATGGCTTTTATCAATATACATAAGAAAAAGTCTATATAAGCAAGTAACTTAGGCTTTACGCTAGTGCTTTCGCAGCTTATTGTGCGATGCATGAGTATGAACATTCATAAGCCAATAATTTTGATAGGGATGATGGGGGCAGGTAAAACCCACATAGGGCGTATGCTTGCCCAGAACCTGTCTCTAAGTTTCTATGATTCTGATAAAGTCATCGAAGAAAAAGCGGCTATGAGCATCCCGGAAATTTTCACACGATTCGGTGAAGAAAAATTCCGTAGCTCAGAATCCAGCACAATAAAGCAGCTAATAGAGCAGGGCGCTAGCGTCATTGCCACAGGCGGCGGTGCCATTCTCGATGAGCAAAGCTTTTCCTATATGAAAGACAACGCCATCGTGATTTGGGTGCGCGCGCCCTTGGATCTCATTTGGGAGCGTGTCAAAACAGCCACTCATCGCCCCTTACTTCAAGAGGAAAACCCATATCAAAAGCTGCAAGATATTTATGCCGCCCGCGAGCATCTCTATCAGCAAGCCCCGTTAATATTCGAAAATCACGGACATGCGACCCAAGAAGAGGTCAAAAGCTTCATTAATCTATTGTCTGCACACATAAATGAGGCTAATGTCTAGCGCTATGGAAACGCGAATTTTAACGATCGATCTCGGCAAGCAATCATACGATATATATATAGGTGCTTCGCTTTTATCCCGAGTAAATGATTTTGTCCCAAGCGACCTTGAAGGCCGCTCTGTTTTTATTGTGACAGACAAAAACGTCACCAGCTATGCCGAGCAGGTCGCAACAGACCTAAAAGCACGCGCCCATGCAAATGTAAAAATCATCACATTACCACCCGGCGAGAAAACAAAGTCATTTTCTCAAATGCAAAAGGTCAGTGAGTTCTTCTTAAAAGAAGGCCTAAACCGTAACTCTGTTATATTCGCGGTCGGCGGCGGTGTCATTGGTGATCTGACAGGCTTTTGTGCCTCTATCGCTATGCGCGGCGTCCCATATATACAAGTGCCGACAACATTGCTCTCCCAAGTTGATAGTTCTGTCGGCGGTAAAACAGGTATCAACACCCCGCAAGGTAAAAACCTTGTCGGAAGTTTCTATCAGCCTGATGCAGTGCTTATTGATATTGAAGCCCTAAAAACCCTGCCTGAAAGAGAGCTGTTAGCTGGCTATGCAGAAGTTGCAAAATACGGCCTGATCCAAGACGCATCCTTTTTCTCATGGCTTGAGAAAAACGCAAAGCGCCTCATTGCTCTAGACCAAGAAGCACTCGCCCATGCGATCGAAACAAGCTGTAAAGCGAAAGCGATCATGGTGGAGACAGATGAAAAAGAAAAAGGTCGCCGTGCACTTCTTAATTTAGGCCATACATTCGGCCACGCCTTAGAAGCAGAAGCAGGCTATAACGGCACACTTCTTCATGGTGAAGGCGTGTCGATCGGTATGGTTATGGCCTTTGAGCTTTCACGCCGTATGGGACTATGTACACAAGAAGATGTGACTCGCGTTGAAACGCATCTTCAAGATATAGGCCTGCCAACACGCGCGGGCTATGTTAGCGGTCTGACAACCAATGTAGACGCCCTTATCGATGTTATGCGCAGAGATAAAAAAGTCGTGAGCGGCAAAATGGTCTTTATTCTTACGCGCGGTATCGGCGATGCTTTCATTAGCGCTGATGTGCCAGAGAAATTGGTTAGAGACGTATTGTTTGATTCTTTAGGTGGACATGAAAAAATAGCCAAGGAGGCCAAAGGGCAATGCAGCTCGAAATTCTCTTCCCTATAGCCGCAATTTTTATTTTGCTCGTACTTTCGGGCTTTTTCTCAGGCTCTGAAACAGCCCTCACAGGGGCATCACGTGTGCGCATGGTTAACCGTGAGAAAGAGGGCAACCCTCGCGCAGCCATGGTTAACCGTATCAGAGAACATAAAGACCGCATGATTGGCGCCCTTTTGCTGGGAAATAACCTTGTAAATATTATGGCTTCGGCCTTGGCAACGAACGTGCTGATTCAACTCTTTGGCAATGCTGGCGTTGTCTATGCCACATTGGTTATGACCTTATTGGTTTTGATCTTTGCTGAAGTTCTACCGAAAACTTATGCACTGCATCACGCAGAGAGCCTATCTATGCGCATCGCGCCAATAATCCGCATTGTGATTATCATCTTTGCCCCAATCACAGAAATGGTGACATGGATTGTGCGTATGGTTTTGAAGATTATAGGTATTGATATCTCTAAGGTTGGTGCAGGCTCACACCTTGAGCTCCTTCGCGGAGTAATCGAGATGCATCAAGGCCCCGAAGAAGAAACGCACGAACAGCGCGCTATGCTACGCTCTATCTTGGATTTGGCAGATGTGCCTATCGAAGATGTTATGGTGCACCGTAAGAATGTAACGCTCATTGATGCGTCTTTACCAATGGATGAAATCGTAAATATTGTCCTCGATAGCCCTCACACGCGTATTCCCGTTTGGGAAAATGACATGGATAATATTATCGGTATTATTCATGCGAAATTACTTTTACGCCAGATTAATCACTGTAAGGGCAAATATGATAAGATCGAGCTTTCCTCAATCATGCTTGAAGCGCGCTTTGTTCCTGAGACTGCAAGTCTTTACGATCAGCTTCAAGAGTTTCGCCGCAAGCAAGAGCATTTTGCGATTGTTGTTGATGAATATGGTACAGCGATGGGCATCGTCACGATGGAAGACATCTTGGAAGAGATTGTCGGTGAAATTGATGATGAACACGACCACTCGGTGCCAGGCGTACGTAAGCAAACCAATAATAGCTATGTAGTTGATGGTACAGTGACAATTCGTGATCTTAACCGTGAATATGAGTGGGGCTTACCGGATGAGGATTACTCAACGCTAGCAGGGCTTATTCTATATGAATCACAAACCATTCCAAATGCAGGGCAAAGCTTTGTGTTTCATGACTTCCGTTTTGACGTTTTAAGACGTCAGCGCAATCAAATCACCAAAGTGCGTGTAACACCGCCAGAAAACATTATCGAAGACTCTGAAGCTTAATGTTTTAACCACTAGAGCTTTATAGACATATCTTTAGTTTTTGTGATAATATTCCTAATTGGTGGCAGGTTTTTTGTCTTTTAAAAAACTGACCCCACCCCCCTATAGCATTTTATGACGAGCAATAAGACGAATTCTGATTGCTATATAATATCAATGCTTTACAGGTGTTTTTATGTGGTTTCTAAGTATTTAAAGCGGCTTTGATATTTTGCTCTAAATGTTTAGGGTTAATAGTGCCAATAATCGCGGCTGGTAGGGCAGGATGGCTAAGGGCAAAGCGCATCGCATCTTCAAAATTGGTATTATGCCCACTAGAGAGAACCTTCTTTAAAAGCACGCCTTTTTGATGCGTAGCAGCATAATCTAAGGCAGGTTTTTCATCTTGATAGGCTTCCGTATAGCTCGCCATCACTACATCCATAAGCTCTAGAGCTTTAATGCCGCCTTGCGCAGTCTTTGTCGAAGCCCCAATCGCTCTGACAAGACCTTCCTCTTTGAAGCGTTGCATTTCCTCAATTAAATCGGGTTTAGAAAGAATATCCAAATCATGCCCGTCTGAGTGAATCAGCAAGACATCAAGATAATCTGTACGTAAACGTTTGAGGCTGCGCTCAAGGCTCATACGAAAATGCTTTGCTGTAAAATGATATGCGCTTTGCCCATTTTCAAATTCTTCACCGGCTTTGCCGATAATGACCCAATCTTGACGTTGTCCTTCTAATAGAGACCCTAAACGTTCTTCTGAGCGGCCATAAGCTGGAGCAGTATCGAGCATGTTAACGCCCAAATCGCGCGCTAACGCTAATAAATCAAGGCACTCTTTATCACTCGGCAGCTCAAAGCCTTGCGGATATTTAACGCCTTGATTACGCCCGAATTTAACCGTGCCTAAGCCAACGCGCGAGACCTCAATCCCTGTAGAGCCTAACGTGATAGATTTTAGCTGTCCGTCCATGTCTCAACCTCATCCCAAGGCGCTTGTGCATAAGGCGCTTCCTCTAAAAAACTCCAATCACTCTGCACTGCGCTTGGCTTGACTTGAATGCGCTCAAGAAGCCTATCAGTTAGAAGCGGTGCAAAAGTCAGCTTCGTCGGCCAGCAATAATGCACCGCTCCGCTAGAATGGATTGTCGGTGTATCTGGCATCCAGCCATCAATACTGGATTTACCTTCAACACGATCTATCGGCAAAGTGGCCCATTGCACCTGTGAAAGATCCAGTGCAGGAAGATATTTCGCAAAACCTTTGCGCACAGCTTTATAGACCTCGTCAGGGTTGGCCTCTTTATCGCGCTCTGCCGCGCCGCCGCCCAAATACCATATGAGCTCACCATCATGTGCTTTATGTGTTGTAATCGTTGCGACGGGCTTGTCTGAGTTCCCCACTAAATGTGCATAAAGAGGGTAGGGCGCGCCGCGCATCATCCCCATAAGAAGCGGGCGCTTTTGTGTCTGCAACCCCTCCCCATGTTTGTGCGCATTGGCAATTTCGTGATTGCCCCCCGCTGCAGTAAATATAATTTCGTCGGCTGTGATGTTATGACGCGCCAAAAAGCCATATGGATCGTTGGGTGTATCGATCAGGCGAATAGAGTCTTTGTAAGGGGCCGCTAAAGCACGAATCACTGAAGGCACATCCAAGACAGGTTCATCCATAAACACAACAGTGCCCTTAAAACCGCTTTGCTTTATTTCTTCAGGCCACTCACTTTTGTGCACCTCATGCACATTATTACCCAATGCATTCTTTGTGACGAGCTTAACAAGCCCAGCCATCAAGCCCCCCGGGATAAGAAGGTATTGTGAGCTCGCATTCATTTTTGCTGCGGATAAGTTTACATTTCCCTTGCCGTTAAGAGCATCACGCCAAAGATCTGGCATAGCGCTAATGCTCTGAGCAAGCTTATTAATCTTGCCCGCAAATGCATATTTCAAACCTGAGTGGATAATCCCTTGAGACGCGATACTCTGACCGCCACCAATTGCATGGCTTTCAAGAAGAAGCGCGTTATAACCTTCTGCTTTTAAACGGTGAAATAACCAGAGGCCAGCAATGCCTGCACCAAAAATAACGATATCGGCTTTAATCTTCATAAAGACGTTTTATGCGCATTGACGCGCTAGAGCAAGCCTAGAGTTTTCAATTAGGGCTTCGTCATCTCGCCTTTAATCCAGTCAATACGCTTTTGTCCCCAAGGAGCGGCATCAACAGGCGCCACGGCTAAGTCATGAATGCGCGTCCCATCGCCAGGCTGTAGGCTGACAGAACCGCCATCATTGCTAACATCAATCAAGCCATCTTCTAGGAAAATCCAGCACTCACCATCAGACATAGCGCGATAAACAGTTGTGCCGCGAATACCGATAGAACCAAAATCAAGATCGATTGTGATATTGCTCTTCTCAGCATCATGATGGCTAAGCAAACCGCTTATATATTTAAAGCTACCTTTTAAAACACTGTAATGTGCTTTGTTTTCAGCAGGGTTTTCTGGATCAAAGACATATTCATTAAGCGTGAGAGAGCCATTCATGCCCGTAAGCTCAATATGAGTATTATCAATAAATTCTAGCTCTACATATTCACCTTGATCTGTGCGCAATGTATCCCCTTCATACAGAGCATCGCCAAGCGCAATACTAACAGGCTCATGACCTTCACGTTCTAAAGACACATCACCATGTACAAAGGTGGCATGTGCTATCACGCCATGAGCAGCTGCCTCATTTGCAGCTAAGCCTTGCTGCGGTAATAAAAACAAAACGGCCATAAGGCCTAGTGATGCAAAACTCTTACGTGATATCATGTCTATCTCCCCTTGGAACGTGATCTGTAAAATAGAATTCGTATATTTAACTCAAAACGTTACATGTGCTCTTAAGCCAGCGAGTGATCTCATGAATATGTTTCGCACGCATAAGTGATGGCACATGTCCGCAATCATGAAACCGCACGAGATCATACTCAGGGCCACGTTGCTCCATCTTCTTAAGAATAGCCTTTGTAAGCAAAACTGAAAAGCCACCATGAATAACAAAGACAGGCACTTTTATAGCATCCCAGCAAGCCCATAGATCAGCATTACCAACAGGCTCACTTTCAAAAATACGGGCGATCTGCGCGTCATAGGCGTAGGTAATACGTCCATCATCACAAGCGCGAGCATTATGCTCAGCCATGTGATGCCAATGCACAGCTTTTAGTGGGCCCCAAGTTAGACCTCGTGTTTTGCGCATACGCGCTTCTAAATCATGAACCGTATCGAAATAATAAGGAACGCGAATAACATCATAAATGAAATCTAACGCTTTTTGCGGTACTTCAGGGCCAACATCATTGATTATTAAACGGCGAATAGGGCTCTCATCCATTGCAGCAACACACATGCCAAGTAAGCCGCCAAGCGATACGCCAAGCCAATCCACTTCTTTGACGTTAAGATGCTTAATTAAGGCTAATAAATCGGCAATGTAAGTTTCGTAATTATATAAGAGGGGATCTTCGAGGAAGGAGCTGCGACCGCGTCCGACAAGATCAACCGCAATAACGCGATACCCCTCATCAACGAGGGCAGGGGCAAGGAAATCAAAATCATAACCATTGCCTGTAAGCCCATGAACGCACAGAATAACCGGATCGCTATCCTTGCCCCAATCACTGTAATGAATTTCTGTAACCTGCTCACCAGCTTGGCTAGAGAATGAGCATTCTTTATATTGCCCGTCAAAATCCCCTGAAACCTCTTCATATTGAAGAGAGTTTTTATGAGGTTTCTCCCCGCTAATTAGGGATTTAAGCTTGTTGAGCAAGTGCGCCATGGCAATGTTTATATTTCTTTCCTGATCCACAAGGGCAAGAGGCATTACGCTGAACCTTACCCCATGTTGAAGGATCATTTTTATCAAACTTAATAGGCGCAGCTTTTATCGGCTGAACATTATTCTCACGTGCATCTTTCATCACGCTACCTTCGCCTTCTAAAGCAGGATCATCACGACCTTCATGCATTTCTTGTGGGCGAGGCTGAGCTTCCATAGCATGCATTGCTTGTTGTGCCTGAGCTTCATCGAAATTCACTTCAACAAGTGACAATGTTTGAGTGATCACTTCACGCATGACATCAAGCATATTTTCAAAGGCTGCAAATGCTTCTGTTTTATATTCATTAAGCGGATCTTTCTGACCAAAAGCGCGCAAATTAATACCTTGGCGAAGATGGTCAAGATTAAGCAAATGCTCTTTCCATTGCTGATCGAGAAGCTGAAGCACGATGGATTTCTCCACCTGACGCCATACAGCCGCACCAGTATGCGCAACCTTAGCAGCCATTTTCCGATCAGAAGCATCAATGATGCGCTCAATCAGTTCTTGATCTGCAATACCTTCTTCCTTTGCCCAATCCGCAATGGGAAGATCAAGCCCAAGCAAGCGCTGACATTCAGTGTGAAGGCTCGCTGTATCCCATTGCTCAGCATAACTGCCAGCAGGGACTGTCGCGCTTACAGTATCTTCAATGACCTGATGGCGCATGTCTTGAACCAAATCCTCAACATCATCAGAGGCCATAATCTCGCGGCGCTGCTCATAAATGATCGTACGCTGATCATTCATAACGTTATCAAATTTAAGAAGGTTCTTACGCACTTCAAAATGCATGGATTCGACTTTAGCTTGCGCACGTTCTAGCATTTTAGAAATAAGAGGGTGCTCTAAAGCTTCACCTTCTTGCAGACCAATTTTGGCATTACCAAGAAGTGCTTCAAGACGATCACCAGCAAAAATACGCATCAAATCATCTTCTACGGAGAGAAAGAACATAGACGCGCCAGGGTCACCTTGACGCCCTGAACGACCGCGAAGCTGGTTATCAATACGGCGTGATTCATGGCGCTCTGTACCGATAATGTAAAGGCCGCCGGCTTCCAGCACAGTCTTTTTATCTTGTTCTATACGCTCAGCAATCTTTTCGATTTTGTCTTTATCTTGAACTGGATCAGCCTCAGGGCCAATCTCATCATGCACACACATCTCCAAGTTACCGCCAAGCTTAATGTCAGTACCGCGACCAGCCATGTTAGTTGCAATTGTGACAGCGCCCGGACGACCGGCTTGCCCAACGATGAAAGCTTCGCGCTCATGATGGCGCGCATTTAAAACTTCATGCGGAATTTTTTCTTTCTTTAGACGCGCAGAGAGCACTTCTGATTTTTCAATAGAAACTGTACCAACCAAAACAGGCTGCTTGCGCTCGTAACATTCTTTAATGAGCGCGACAATCGCATCTTCTTTTTCTTTTAAAGACTTATAGATTTTGTCTTGGTGATCTTGGCGAGCGACTGGCACATGCGTAGGGATAGAGATCACGCTCAGCTTATAAATCTCTGCAAATTCATCCGCTTCGGTCAAGCCAGTTCCGGTCATGCCTGCAAGCTTTGGATACATGCGGAAATAATTCTGGAATGTTATGGATGCAAGTGTTTGGTTTTCATTTTGAATATCTACACCTTCTTTTGCTTCAATCGCTTGGTGTAGACCTTCTGAAAGGCGGCGGCCATCCATCATGCGGCCTGTGAATTCATCAATCAGGATGACTTTACCGTCATTAACGATATAGTCTTTCTCTGATAAAAAGAGTTTATGCGCTCTAAGCGCCTGATTTGCATGGTGAACTAGCGCCACATTCTGCAAATCATACATGCTACTACCTTCTTCAAGTAGGCCATGTTGAACGAGAAGCTCTTCAACATGCTCGCTACCTTCATCGGTCAGGGCAATGCTTTTATTCTTTTCATCAAGCTCGTAATCTTGAGCAACGAGGGAAGGGATGATTTTATCAACCGCAATATAGAGATCAATTGCAGACTCAGAAGGGCCTGAAATAATGAGCGGTGTACGCGCTTCATCAATCAAGATCGAATCAACTTCATCGACAATGGCAAAGTTAAATTCACGCTGAACCATTTCATTAAGGCTATAGCGCATATTATCACGCAAATAATCGAAGCCGAATTCGTTATTCGTCCCGTATGTGATGTCACAGGCATAAGCTGTGCGACGCATCTCAGGAGGGACGTCATTTGTAATGCAGCCAACACTTAAGCCTAACCAGCGATAAAGCTGCCCCATCCAGCTCGAATCACGCTCGGCCAGATAATCATTCACCGTGACAACGTGAACGCCTTTACCAGACAGTGCATTAAGATATACTGGCATGGTCGCAACGAGCGTTTTACCTTCACCAGTTTTCATCTCAGCAATCGTGCCGTCATTGAGCACAAGACCGCCGACAAGCTGAACGTCATAAGGGCGAATACCCAAGACGCGGTGCGCGGCTTCTCTAACGACCGCAAAAGCCTCATATTTGATATCTTCGAGTGTCTCACCTGCAGCTAAGCGCTCACGGAGAATGCGCGTTTGATCCTGCAACTCAGCATCTTTCATCGCTTTATATTTATCATCTAAAGCATTGATAGACTCAATCTGACGATTATAGTTTTTGAGCGCACGGTCATTTGATGACCCCAAAATTTTTGTGATAAGACCCAGCAAGTCGACTCTCCTAAATACATGTATTGGGTTTTGATATAAGCCTCTTAGCCTCTAGCGTCAATGTTTGTTGTATAAAGCCTTCAATAGCTTGTGCATGATTTTGCAAATAAAAAGAGCGCTATTGAAATGCGATTTTGCATTCGCTAGGGTTCATTATTCTTAAAGTTAGGAATTTTTATATAACAACAAAGTTAAGTGAGGAATCTAAGAGATGTCCGAAGATACTGAAAAAACACAAAATAATACAAAAGGGATCGTTATCGCACTCTTAGCGATCGTTATCGTGGCCATCGGCGCTGGCGTATATGTTAGCAAGGATAAGGCGGCAACGGCCCCTGCGGTTAAGGCTGAAGAAACGGCGCAAGCTGATATGGCGTCATCTGAAGACGCGCAAAGCGCAGAAGAGCCACAGCCTGAGCCATTCGAGATTAAAGACGGCAACCCAGTCGTTGCAAAGATCGGTGATAAAGACGTTACACGTGTTGAAGTGCTAGAGTTTATTCGCGCTAATATGCCGAATATGACACAAGTTTCACCGGAGATGTTCCCTGTTGCAACTATGCAGGTTGTAAATAGCGAGATCATTAAAGAGAAGGCTGCAAAAGCTGATCTAAGTAACGATCCTTTAGTTAAAGAACAGTTGGAAAAAGCTAAAGAGCAGATTGTTCGCTCAGTTTTTATTCAAAAGAAAATTGCTGAACAAATCACGCCAGAAGCGATTAAGGCTACTTATGAAGTCTATAAAGCAGATTTCCCTGAGATCAAGGAAGTTAAAGCACGTCATATTCTGGTGGAAGATGAGCAAACAGCAAAAGACGTGATTAAAATGCTTGATGATGGCGCTGAGTTTGCAGTGTTAGCAAAAGAATACTCTATTGATAACACTAAAGAAAATGGTGGTGAGCTTAGCTTCTTCTCAGAAAAAGATGTTGTACCTGAATTTGCTACAGCAGCATTCTCGCAAGAGATCGGTGAGGTGAGTAAAGAGCCTGTGAAATCACAGTTCGGTTATCACATCATTGAAGTGCAAGAAACACGCCTACGTCCGGCGCCAACACTAGAAGAGGCGACACCATTCTTAAGTGCGCAACTTCAAAAAGGTGCTTTGGAGGCAATTCTGAAGCAATGGAGACAAGCTGAAAATGTTGAGATATTCGACATTAATGGTGACGCTCTTGAACCTGCAGCTGGCGAAGAGGAAAGCACTTCAGAGCCTGCAACAGGTGAAGAAGAAAAAGCGGCAGAATAATTAGCGTAGCTAAAATATAACGTATTAATATCAAGGCCGTGTACTTCATAATAAAGTGCGCGGCCTTTTTAAGTATCAATGCCTTTTTGGAGTAGGCGTGTAGGATTTGAAAATGAATAAATGTGAAAAAGCTCTAGCTGAACCAAAGCCTGAAGCACCTGATTTACCTATTGTTCTGGTCGCCGCTGCGGCGCTTATAAATAAGCAAGGTGAAGTCTTTATCGCGCAAAGGCCAGAAGGTAAATCTATGGCTGGCTTATGGGAGTTTCCAGGCGGAAAAGTCGAGCAGGGCGAAACACCGGAGTTTGCGTTAATGCGTGAGTTGGAAGAAGAGCTGGCTATTGAAACGCGCCCATGTTGTTATCATCCTATTGCTTTTGCCTCTCATCAATATGAGACGTTTCATCTTCTTATGCCCTTATTTGCCTGTAGAGTTTGGAAAGGCGAGCCAACGCTAAAAGAGCATCAAAATGCAAAATGGGTCAAGCCTGTAGATATGCTTCAATATCCGATGCCAGAGGCCGATATTCCACTGGTGACAGCACTACGCGATTTATTGTAGGCTAAGTGCATGTCAAATACGGTTTATGAGCTCAAATCATTTTATAACGGTAAGCTAGGCCGCGTCGTACGCCGCATCATGCAAGAGCGTATTAGGAGATTCTGGCCGGATATGAATACAATGAATATGCTTGGCTGTGGCTATGCTGTGCCCTTTATGCGCTTTTATAGAGGGGACGCCGCACGCATGTCTGTGCAAATGATGCCTGAATCCGGAGCCTTCCACTGGCCGCATGATGAGAAAAATTGCGCCTTTTTATCAGCTTTGGATATGTTGCCAATTGAAACCAACAGTGTTGATCGCCTTTTATGTATTCATGGCTTAGAACATGCGCAAGACGAAGAAAAAACGCTAAGGGAATTGTGGCGCGTGCTTAAATCGAATGGGCGTGCTTTGATTATCGTGCCAAATAGAGCAGGGCTATGGGCGCATGCGGATTGGTCTCCTTATGGTGAGGGACGCCCTTACACGATGAGCCAACTTTGCATGAGTTTGAAAAAACAGCGTTTTATCATTGAACGAAGCGAAGAAGCTTTATTCATTCCACCACTAAAATACACGCCGTTACTCAAAATGGCGCGTATATTTGAAAATTTTGGCTCGAAATACCTTCCTATAGCAGCAGGTGTGCATATGGTTGAAGTCAGTAAACAGCTTTATGCTCGCGTTGATCCGCCTAAAGGCTCTAAAGTTGCCGCAAGGATACCGCAGATTATGATGCCAAAGCCGACCTCACGTAATTCGCATGGCTAAAACAACACAATAAATTAGTGAATGAGTGTTTGCAGTTTTATAGATATGTTATTAATAACTAGTTTATATTAGCGTGTTAGGATAATACTCAAAACGAACAATTATAAAATGGGTGTGGGGAAATGTTTGAACAAATTACAATTATTGGCTTAGGTCATATTGGAAGTTCTCTAGCAAGGTCAATCAAACATAATAATCTATGTAAGAAACTTATTGCCGCAGATGCATCGCCGTCTGTGTGCGAAAAAGTCGTTGAGCTTGGTATGGCTGATGAAGTTTACACAGATCTAACAAAAGCGGTCATAGGCAGCGATATTGTTGTTCTGGCTGTGCCTGTAGGGGCTATGAAACTAGTTGCAGAGCAAATTGCGCATCTCGTAAAACCAGGTGGTATTATTACTGATGTTGGTTCTGTGAAAATCGCTGTGATTGAGGCTGTGCAGCCCTTTATTCCTGATAGCGTCGATTTTGTGCCTGCGCACCCTATGGCGGGTACAGAAAACTCAGGTCCAGAGAGCGGCTTAGCTGATCTCTTTGAAGAGCGTTGGTGCTTGATTACCCCAACAGATAATACAAGTATTAAAGCCGTGGAGAAAATAACGGCGCTTTGGGAAGGTGTTAAAGCACGTATAGAAATTATGAGCCCAGAGCATCATGATATTGTTTTAGGCATTACATCGCATTTACCACACTTGATTGCTTATACAATCGTGGATACAGCCAACATGCTGGAAGATGATTTGAAAAGTGATGTGATTAAATATTCTGCAACAGGTTTCCGTGGATTTACACGTATTGCCGCTTCAGACCCGACAATGTGGCGCGATATCTTTTTAAATAACAAGGTTGCTGTCTTAGATGTTTTACAGCGCTTTACCGAAGATTTAACAGCAATGCAAAAAGCTATTCGCCGCGGTGATGGGGATTATCTATTCGATGTCTTTACGCGCACGAGAGAAATTCGCCGTGAAGTTATCGAATTGGGCGAAGCCGGGCGTCCAGCTCCGGGCTATAAGAGCGCGGTTCAGTAAAACTATATATTGGCAATGGGCCTAAGAAGAGGCGGCTATCCTTTTGGTAAAGCGGTATATGCGTTTGTCCATGCTCATCTTGAAAACTCGTGAGAGCACTGGAAAGTAGCATAGCCATATTTGCTTTGATGATCCCGCTTTGCGCTAAAACATTCATAAAGACTTCAGGCTTTTCCACTGTAACCATTAAATCAAGGTAAGGCGGCTGCATATAGCCATCTACAGCCCCTGTGATATCGGTTTTGAACGTATCTTTGTGCAGCGCGGCTTCTAGAATATTTACACGTGTGCGCTCTAAAGTGATTTTACCCTGAAAACGATCAAAACGAATAGGCGCTTTCCAGCGGAAATATTTCAGCTCTATGGCATCTGTTTCAACAGTTATAGGTGTGAAAGGTAAAGGCCATCCCTCAATGCGCAAATTCTCAACGCTGAAACTGCCAGTGCTGTTTTGAATAAGTTCTTTGTCACTATGGAGTTTAATCTTTCCAGGAAACCCTGAGATTTTAGGCTCGGCAGCCATGCTTTTACCTTGGCTAAAAGAACTGACCGTTTGCACATATTCACGTTTAGTTTGTTTGGCAATTTCAAACCATGCAAAGCTATAAAAGCCAAACAAAATGACAGCCATAAAACCACCAACCAATAGAGCCTTCTTGTTGGGCTTTCTCATCGCTATGGCCTCGCGTGCTTCATTCGCCAGGCTTAAACTCTCAGTATCTAGGCTCTGCTCTATATGCCCTAGCGCTACGGCGCGCTCATATTTGCCAGCTTCAATCGCGGGTAAAAAGCTAAAAACGACTGTACCACTATGCTTAACCCATTTATGCTTAGGCCAGTAAACCCCTGCGTTAATCGCCATAGGAATAATAGGCAGGCCACTGCCTTCTTGCATGCGCGCTACACCAACTTTATAAGGGTGATCTTTCGAAGTGGAGAAAGCAGAAACGCGTGTGCCTTGCGGGAAAATTACAATAGGGCGCCCTTGCGCCGCTACGCGTTTTGTTTCCTGCTGAATAGAGTGAGATGCGCCTTTAGGATCTTTACGGTTAATCGCTATCGGATCACTTTTCTTTAGATAAAGCCCCCATAATGGGATCTTCAAAAGCTCCCGCTTTAAGATGATGGCAGGGTCTTTAAATAACAGATGCAGCTTGAAGGTCTCATATGAAGACTGATGTTTAGCGGCAATAATATAGCTTCCTTCTGCAGGGAGATTCTCCGCTCCACGCACCTCCAGCTTAAGCCCTAGCACATAACGCTCTAGGAAATATACGCCATGCACAAACATGCTAACCACCCACATAAAGAATGAACGTGGAAAGAACAATGTCGGCAGGCATACTATACAGGCGAGCGCCGTAAGCAGATAAAAGAGCAGATTAAATAAAGTCGAGCGCAATAAGTCCATGATTATGAAGAGCTTGTTTTTACAGGTTCAAAGAAAAGCGCAGTCCATCTATATAGCGTTTTATGATACTCGCTAAAAAGCAGGTTAAACAATAAATGATGATTTTGGTTTAAATCATCTTGCTTAATCGGATGGCTATAAATTTTTACGCCGCGTAGCATATGTGAAAGCTCCATATGTGCGCGTGGCATATGATAGTTCCCTGTAACAAGGCGTATAGTTTGATAGCCATTAGATGAAAGCCACTCATATGTTTCTTGAGCATTTTGTGTGGTGCTATTGGCTTGATGCCCTAATGTGATACAGCAATCAGGTAGCGCGCGCTTGCCGTGCCATTTGCCTAATATATCATCTAGGGACGTATCATTATGCACACCCGTTATAAAAAGCTTTGGCGCTCTGTTTAAAGAGAAGAGCTCTAAGCCTTCTTCAATCCGCCCCGGCCCTCCAGTGAGGACAACAATAGCTTCAGTGCTTGCTTCAGGGTTCTCTGGCTTAAGCCCTAGCGCATATGCACTAAAAGCGATAAAACCAGCCACCCATAACAAAATGAGGGAAAGCGCCGTCAACAAAGAGTGTTTTAAAAATGTCATGATGAAAAATGTTTTAATCTATAACGGCAGCTCAGACAAGGTGCGAAGCACGGTTATTTTTGCCGTGATATGGGCGATTAGACACGCTGCTACAGGGATCAGTAAAAGGATGATCCATTCAAATAGCCCGAGGTGAAGCGCTGGGACTAAACTCTCTGCTCCACTGGGTGAAAGGATCGAAAATAGCCCTAAAGCAAGCGCGCCAGTAATAATGCCAATGATAGAGCCTTTAAAAGAGAGGATAACACTATGGCGCTGGAACTGACTGCTGATATAGGTCGAAGAGGCTCCCATTAAGTGTAAAAGCTCAATATCCCCTCTAAACTCAGCCATGCGAGAGCGCACAGCGCCAGCAATGGCAATCACGGTTGTTGCGCCAATAATTAATGTCACGATCACGGCTGAAAATTGTAAGCTTCCTGCAAGACGTAAGATATCACTTAACCAGCTTTCATGAGTATCAAGGCGTATATCATCAGCATATTTCCTAATATTTTGACGTATACGGTACAAAATATCGGCCGAACTATCTTCTAACTTAACAGAAATAAGAACGGGCAGGGGAAGCTCCGCAGTGTTCACATCATCACCAAGCCAAGGAGAGACAAGATCAGCAACGGCTTCACGGCTCATAACTTCATAACTTTCAATATAAGATTGATCAGCCAAAAAGCCATTTAGCTTATCGCGCAAAGCGGATAGCTCATTCTTATCTCTAAGCTCTCCGTCACTCATGCGCGCTGGGATCTCGATAGTCGCTTGATTTTCTAGACCAGATGACCACATCGACGTTACGCCATGCATTGCAAAAGCACCCGTCATGGTCATCATGGCCAAAAAGCTCATAAGGGCAACGAGTAGAAGTAAGAACCCACTTCCCGCACTATTATGCAGCGGTAAGTCATAACGCGCTGAGTTATCAGCTACACCCAATTTCTTATCATGTTGAAACGCTAATAGTGCCATTTTAAAACACCCCGTCCATAGTGCGCTGAAGCCAGTTCTTTTTAGGATCTTCGATATTAAGATGTCCGTGACCGAGCATCATACGAGGATGACCAAATTTCTCCATGATCGCTTGGCTGTGCGTAGCAATCACAATGGTTGTGCCCATTGTATTGAGCTGCTCAAAAAGATTCATCAGACGAAAACCCATCTCATCATCAAGGTTTCCTGTCGGCTCATCTGCTAGCAAAAGCTTTGGCCTTGCAATGACCGCGCGTGCGACAGCAATACGTTGCTGCTGACCACCAGAAAGCGTAAGAGGCAGGGACTGCTTATAATCGCCTAAGCCCACCCATTCGAGCAATTCATTCACATTACTCATAATCTCTCTTTCAGGCGTGCCTATAATGCGAAGAGGAAGAGCCACATTATCAAAAGCTGAGAGGTGAGGGAGGAGCCTAAACTCCTGAAATACGACGCCAATTTTCTGTCGAAGCTTAGCCAGGCCTTCTTGTGGCATATCATTAATACTTTGCCCGAACATTGTTACGCGTCCGCGCGTGGATTTACGCCCCAAATACATCAAGCTCATTAATGAGGTTTTACCCGCACCGCTTGGCCCGTTCAGGAAGTGAAAAGAGCCCGGCTCAAGCGAGAAGTTCACATCGCTTAAAACTTCAGGGCCCACGCCATAGCGTAATCCAACATGTTCAAACTTAATCAAGGCAGCTTACTCTTTATTCTCTAGATGGTCTTTTAAATCGTAATGACGGCGCACATTCATCAGATATTGAATGCTTTGTGCTTTCTTATATGGATTATCAACTTTTACAGCCGCTTGAAAGGCTTCTTGATAGTTTTTTTGATCAGCGAGTATTTTGGAAATCGTAACATAGGCCTTATTGCGGTAGGCTAATGAATCTATGAACGCGATACTTTTCATCGCTGCGCTTGCATCACCATTCTCAGCCTGTATCTCTGCTGTTTCGCCATAGGCTTTATGTCTGAGTGAATCATTCTCCATATCCGCAGCGGTCGCCCAAGCACCGTCATTATTGCCCGCAAAAGCTTGCCCCATAGCAATATAGGTCAATGCAATGGCATAGGAGGGCGGATGCTCAATCTTTTCTGCCGCACTTCTGAGGGCGGTAAATAAGGCTTCATAGCGCGCTTCTGTCCAGCGTGCATCGAACTTCATTTCAGCGGCAGCCACGCCAATGCCACGGATAGTCAGTGCGACAGTGTCTGGCGTTTCGATTTTAGGCAGCACCGCAAGAGCCTCATTTTCTAGACCTTCAGACACTAAAAGTTTAGCCAGCTCTCTATATGTTTGATCTCGCCAGCTCGTATTTTCAATTTTTTGAGCCTCATGCTCTAAGATATCAAGTGCGCAGCGTCCCTGATCAATCTGACATGCAGTATCATCCGCGTATGTCGGGGCAGGGGAAAGCCCAGCTATTGCTGTGAATGCAGTGATTATAATCGTTGAAAAAACTCTTATACCCATGATCTTGAGCCTATCTTGTTGATCTCATCTTGCCGTATGGCTGCGAAGATTCTATAAATACTAGATAAACCAACACAAGAGAAGCCTTGTAAGCCTGATGATCGCAACTTGTCCCAAATGCTCTACGCGTTTTTTGATCCCGTCAGAGATGATCTCGCCGCAAGGTAGGCGCGTCAAATGCTCTAAATGTCATGAGACATGGCACGAATATCCTGATCCAGATGATATTATCAAAGAAATTGAAAAAGAGATTAGCAGGCCGGATGATCAAGACGATGATGCAGCGCATGCCTCTCAGCAGCCAGAGGAAATTCCCAAAGGCGTAAGGCCGCGCGCTGAAAAGCTTGGGGCTTCTAGTAAAAAAGCATCAAAATTGAGTGATGGTAAATCTATTCATGCCGTTGCGATAAGCTATGCAGCTGCGACATTTATCTTTGTTTTAATTCTTGCGATTCTCGTGATGTTGAAAGAGCCGATGGTGCGGACATGGCCTTCAAGCGCCGCTATCTATCACTTATTAGGTATGTCAGTGACTACACCAGGGCAGGGCATTGAATTTGATCGAGTAAGCGCAATTCTATCGGATGATGGAAAAATCCATATCGAAGGTTTTCTGCTAAACCTTAAAAGCGAAGAGCAACCGATACCGATTATTCAAGCTGAGATCAAAGATAATTACGGCTCACCGTTACTTGTATGGCATATAGAGCCTCCTGTTAAAATGCTTGAGGCGGAAGAGAGCTTGCCGATAAGTGTTGAATACCCGCATATGCCAGAAGGGGCTGATAGCTTGCACTTAAGCTTTATCTTATCAAAAGCGGGTAAGGCGATGGCTGCGAAGAAGCAAGAAGTTGCAATCGAGCATGACGAGGAAGCCTCACACGATAAACATAATGATACACATGGGGTTGAGGCTGAGGATAGTAAGCATGATGATCATGGCGCTGCACCAAATGCTGATGATACGCATGAAAATACTCATGCAGATAAGCATGCGCCAACGCTTGCGCATGATGCACATGGCGATGCGCATCATTAATATTTTTTATAAATAAAAGATACTACTTCAAGAAGTCCGGTACTATGTCACCGCCAAATATATCTTCATAGCTTTGGCGTGGGCGAATAAGGGAAACCATATCTCCATCAACCATAACTTCTGCCGGCAATGGACGCGTATTATAGTTGGAAGACATACAGAAACCATAAGCGCCTGCTGACTTGATAACAGCGAGTTCTCCTGCTTGCATCTCCGCCATTGAGCGATCGGTTGCAAATGTGTCACCCGTTTCACAAACAGGACCGACAATATCATACAGCTTGTGTGTGCGCTGACGATTTTCAACAGGTTCAATGCCATGATACGCTTCATAAAGTGTAGGGCGAATAAGGTCATTCATCGCAGCATCTAACACGACAAAAGAACGATCTTGCGTCTCTTTTATATGAATGCTCTTGCTTAAAAGCACGCCGCTATTACCAACCATGTAGCGCCCAGGCTCCATGATAATCTCGGTTTCTAATGGCACGATAATCTCGTTAACCCACTGCGCATAAGCATCTAAATCTAAGAGCTGCTCATCGTTATAGATGATCGGGAAACCGCCGCCAATATCAAGGCGCTCAACCTTATGCCCTGCAGCACGTAAATCATGAACGATATTTGGCAGCTTTTCAAAAGCTTCTCTAAATGACTGTACATTAAAGACCTGCGAGCCAATATGCATAGAAAGTCCAACAGCCTCAACATGGCTCATCTCTTTCGCAATGTTGAAACCTTCAGCAACACGCTCAATGCTAATTCCGAATTTATCGCGTTTACGCCCTGTAGAGATTTTGTGGTGCCCTCCACCAGATACATCAGGGTTTAGGCGGAAAACAATTTTCGCAACAATGTTAAGCTCTGAAGCGATCTTTTGGATGTGGTAAATCTCTGGAATTGATTCCACATTAAATTGGTGAATACCTTCTTTAAGGCCAAAAGCAATCTCGCTATCTTGTTTGCCAACCCCTGTAGAGACAATTTTATTTGCATCAAAGCCAGCCTTAAGGCCGCGTCTCATCTCACCTTCAGAGACAACTTCTAAGCCGCTACCAAGTTTTTGTAGTAAGTTTAGCACCGCAATATTGCTGTTAGCTTTACACGCATAGCAAAGCAGTGGTTGGCGTGATTTTGGCATAGCCTTTGCCATCGCACCCGCTAGCTTTTCATATTGCGTAGTAATTACGGCTCTAGAATAAACATATGTAGGCGTGCCATATTCGGCAGCAATATCGCTTAGTGCGACATCTTCAGCATATAACGCGTTATTTTTTTCATGAAAACCACTCATGATAAGTCCTTATATTTTAGTGATATTGAGTTAGTATCTCTGAGCTAGTTGGCGCAGGATCATGCTTGAGATCAGGATATGTGCGCGGGAAACTATCTTCTTTGCTTGTGTCAGGGGCTTTAACTTGTGAGGGTTTGACGCCACAAGCCGATAGGGCGAGGCATAGGCCAAGTGCAAAGAATGCGTATGATAATTGTGTCTTTAGTTTCATTATCAAATCCTGCTTAAAGCAAATTAGTCTCTCGAAAGTCTCAGGCACTCTAAAGAAAAAATATGCCCATAGCAATGAAAAGCGCGAGATCAGTCAATGAAAACGCGCTTTTACAAATACTCTATTGTGCCAGCTTATATTTAGAGCTTTTCAATAAGCTCAGGGACAGCATCAAAGAGATCGGCCACCAACCCATAATCAGCCACATCAAAAATAGGCGCGTCCTCGTCCTTATTGATCGCGACAATGATTTTAGAGTCTTTCATGCCCGCTAAATGCTGAATGGCTCCGGATATACCAGTTGCAATATAAAGGCTAGGAGCAACAACTTTACCGGTTTGCCCTACCTGATAGTCATTAGGGACATAACCCGCATCAACAGCTGCGCGGCTAGCGCCAACAGCAGCGCCTAATTTATCTGCAAGCTGCTCAATAAGAGCAAAATCTTCCTTAGAACCAACGCCGCGTCCGCCGGACACAACAATATCAGCAGAAGTCAGTTCAGGGCGATCGCTTTTAACAACAGCGAGATCTTCAAAACTAGATAGACCGCTATCACCTTTGCTTGCTACATCCTCAATGGCTGCGCTTCCACCTTCAGCGGCTACAGCATCAAAATTTGTACCACGTACGGTGATCAGCTTAAGCGTATCTGATGACTTAACCGTTGCGATTGCATTACCCGCATAAACCGGACGCTCAAAAGTATCGGCATCAATAACAGCGCTAATATCTGAGATTTGCTGTGTATCAAGTAAAGCCGCT